>OKGS01000330.1_pt1 | contig 13997 bp, 10 predicted proteins | sample 1613341 | NCBI WGS metagenome assembly OKGS01 (sample SAMN04436849, study PRJEB24849) | human gut metagenome | biome: human gut; feature: NICU; material: stool | host: Homo sapiens | place: USA: Saint Louis, MO | collected 2011-09-09 | reverse complement strand
GCTTATCGCCGCCGCTCACGGTCACGCCGCCGTCGCTGACGGTGGTGGTGCCGGTGGTCAGACTGCCTGCGGTGAGATCTTTCGCCAGACCAAAGGTCAGCGCCGTTTTACCCTGCGCGTCGCTCTGCTGGGCGATGGTCAGGTTGCCGTCGGCGTTGGCGAAGTTCACCTCGCCGCCCGGCGCCACCTGCTGCGCGGCCGCCGCGATGCCGCCGCTGGTGCTTGAGACGTTCCAGCCTTTACCGGCCTGCTGCTGAACGGCGTTGAGCTGACTGCCGTTCACCGCATCGGTACTGGTACTGCTGACCTCGCCTGCGGCCACGTTAACCAGCGTATTACCGCCGTTATTGAGTCCTTTATCAGTCAGGCTGACCGCGCTGCCCGCCGCGCCGCCGGCAATGGTCACTCCGGCGCCGTTGACCACCGTGCCGCCGGTGGCGACGCTGTCAAAGCTCGCGTCCCTGGCAAGTTCAATGCTCAGGCCGTCGGCGCTGGTGCGGGTGATGACGTTCTGACCGGAGCTGGCTTTGTCTGCATCCAGCCCGCCTTTAATCGCCAGGGTGTCGCCGAGCTTGCGCGTTACCGCATCGCCGCTGTTCCCGGCAAAGGTCATGCCTTTATCGACCTGGGTCTGAACGGTGTTGAGCTGCCCGCCGTTCACCGCGTCGGTGCTGCCCTCTCCTACCTTACCGTCGGCGACGTTGGTGATGGTGTTGCCGCCGTTGTCGAGGCCGTCTTTGGTCAGGGTTACCGGCTTATCGCCGCCGCTCACGGTCACGCCGCCGTCGCTGACGGTGGTGGTGCCGGTAGTCAGGCTGCCAGCGGTGAGATCTTTCGCCAGGCCAAAGGTCAGCTGCGATTTTCCGCTAGCGTCCGGATCCTGCTGGTCGATAGTCAGGTTGCCGTCGGTGTTAGCGAGATTCACTTCGTTTCCGGCAATCGCTGCCGCCGCATGCGTCTCCCCGGCGCTGGTGCTGGAGAGCATCCAGGGTTTACCGCCGCCGGTGCCGGTGGAAATGTTGTTGATGCTCTCGCGCAGGGAGTAGAGCTGGCTGCCGTTCACCGCATCCTTACTGTCTGAGGCGATAGTGCCGTCGTTGACGTTGAGGATTTTATTGTTGCCGTTATCAAGGCCGTTACCGGTGAGCGTGACCGGGGAGCTTCCGCCTGCGATCGTCAGACCCTGATTATTGAGCAGGCTATTGCCGGTGGTGACGCTGTCAAAGGTCGCATCTTTCGCCAGCTCAATAGCAATGCCCACTTTGCCGCTGGCGTCGCTGTAGGTATGGGTTGTTACGTTTTCGCCAGAGGTCGCACCACCAGCGCTGTATCCGCCGGTCACCGCCAGAGTATCGCCAAGCTGGCGATTAACATCGGCGCCGCTGTTGGCGCTAAAATTCAGACCTTTTTTGACGTTGCTGTCGATGCCGCTGACCTGGTTGGTGATAAAAGTGTTGTTATTTTCCGTCTGGCCCAGCTTGGTGGCGACCGCATAGAGCTGGCTGCCGTTGATGGCGTCCGTACTGGATGCGCCAATCAGGCCCGCAGAGACGTTGGTGATGCGGCGCTCGCTGCCCACGCTGCCCACACTGATTTCACCCAGCGGGTGGCCGGTGGTGCTGAACTGAAGGTTTACCCCGTTGATCGTATCGCTGTTGTAATCGCTGAGCCCGGCAGACCGGGCCGTTGCGGTACTGCTGCCGCTGGCAACGGACCCCGTCCCCAGCGCGACGGAGTTAACGCCGGTGGCCTGAGCGCCGGTACCGATGGCGACCGCATCGTTGGCGCTGGCGCTGGCATTGGTCCCCAACACCACCGCCTTTTCACCGTTGGCATCGGACCCGGAGCCGATAGCAATCGCTTTTGCCTGGTGAGATGCTGCGCCGATACCGAGCACCAGAGACTGCTCTGCCAGCGCCTGGGAGCCGGTACCGATAGCAACGGCGTCGTTATTAGCCGTCAGGGCGCTGTTACCGAACACCAGCGAATTTTCTCCGTCTGCCCTGGAGTTGTTGCCGATAATGACGGCGTTGCTCTGGTTGGCGTTGGAGATGTTACCTAAAACAATCGCATTATCTTTATTCGCGCTGGAATCGTTTCCCAGGACCACCGCCGACTTGCTGCCCGCAGCAATAGAGGAGTTTCCCCCCATGATGATAGAGTTGGTCGCGTTCGCATTGATGGTGGAATTGATACCGTAAAGAATTGAGCCATCCGCACCTTCGTCAATTAAAGCGCCATCCCCGTAGGCCATCGCCGTTTTCGGATACGCACTCGTCCCGTTAATGCCGTTGCCGTAACCTTTGGGAAGCGTTGCCGCCTGGGCGGGAATGGCCGAAAAAACAACCAACCCTGTTACCGCCGCGACTAACGCCCGTTTGCTATTTTTAATCAGTGACACTCGCGGTTTATTACTGGCCCGAGAAGTACTCTTAGTATGGCCCTTTGCAAATTCAGACGACACAATCCACTGCTGCCGCGAGTGGCACCAGACGACACGGTATATTTTATTCATTCTTTCTATCTCGAAATGATGACACTGATGAGCTTTACATAGTGTCAGCATCATACTAATCCTCACTATATAAACAACTGCCCAGAACTATCGTTTAAATCTGCATTTTCAACGGCAACTAAAGGATCCCATAAAATGCTCTACAGCTTTCACACAATAATAACAAGAAATTACTTAACAACATGTTAGAAAAAAACGATGGTTCTTATATCAAAATATTGACAACCATCATTTTTGCATAGACAACAAAACTTAAGTATTTGTTTTTATTGAATAAAAATAAATAAAAACAATTCTCATTTAATGAGATAAAAAGGCGAAGAATGCCGTGTGGAATCTATGCAAAAATAACACCCACTTTACTAAACTACATTTCATTAACATCAAGAAACGCTATAAATTGCTTAAAATAATCATAAAAAATTAATTTAAAACCTAAAAAAGCAAAATAATTTAAAATTGGCATGGTTAATGCCAAGTATAAAAAGCGATCGTTTTCATAAAGTTATCCAGCCTTCAATAGAAAATAACTTTCCGATAGCAAAAACATTTCTAATAAGTCATATAAGATATTTATATAATTATTGAAGACGCATCTTATATTCAGCAAAATAAGTGCATAGGCGTGCATATTTAGGCACTGCGTTAGGCTTGGTGCAGACATTTAAATGGGAGAGAATGTTCAGCAGCGGGTGGCGCACGTAGCTGCGACGCATGCCCCTGGGCTCGTTCACCAGCCCGTACTGGATGCCGTGTCCCCCAGCAGGCCCCCCTTGCAGGACGGTACGTCACCCAGTTCAATCGACAGGTGCGGCTCTCAAGCAGCCTACCGTAGTGATGGAACGTAAACGCCGGCGATAAGGAAAATGCACACGGATAGCAACAAGGCCCCCTTTCTTTATGCTGTTGGGCGCTCGTTCCAGGCGTCCGTATACTGAATGTTACCGTCGTGAATCTTCCAGGAAATCTTTTCGTACTGCATCGCCACTGATTCCATGTGATTCATCTTGTCGTTAGCTGCAAGTTTACAGTTAGGAACGCCGCAGTTAACGCCTGTAATCTTCACATTCTCCATCAGGACAGAAAATAAGCTACCTCCTGCCCTGCGTCGTTGATGTGGTAGAAACGAATCTCGGCGCATTTCAGCGTCTGGCCCGTTGCCGCAGCCTTATAAAGGTACGAGGTAGAGCTATCAACTTCTTTTTCAATCATCATTGATGAATGCTGGCGCGTACCAGTGATCTTACCGTTGGCATTGTCCACAGGTAAGTTAATACCGTGGCTCAATCCGATAATCTCAATGCTGCCGCCACGGTCTTGAACATCTACAGATCCTTTAATGTCTGCACCGCCATCGTCTTTAAGCCACATGTACGGAGGGATTGGCATTTCATTTTCTCCTTATTTTTCTGATCAACTTCATCGTTATGAGATAAATTGCTGTTGTTGCTGCGATCTCGGTAATAAAAGCGATGTAGAAAAACACATCTTCGATGTTCTCCACTCCTGCATCTTCGTTACCGTAAAACAGATGTACCACCCAATAGCCAAGGTCATGGTTAACCCACAAGTACGGGTCACCCAAGGAACGCCCAATAACAAACAGGATTAACAGGAAGTAGGCAACCTTAGCTAATCTACGGGCAAGTGTTCGAGCCATTGGCTACCACCTCAATCGTGCCGTATGAATGTGACTGCTCCCCGCCCTGTCGGGCGAGGCTTCCCACTTCTCAGGCCGCAACCGTCTGTGTGACGGATTTACGCTGGCCTCCATGGGCAGAAACGACGAGTCCCGCCGCTTGTAATTCCAGTATGCCCTTGCGTTCGATGTTGATTGCCGCGTTTATATCGCGGTCATGTTCAACTCCACACGCCGGGCACTGCCATATACGCTTATGTAATGGCATTTCCGGCATCTTGTGACCGCAGCAGTGGCAGGTTTTCGAACTGGCGAACCATTGATCCAGTTTCACCAGATGCACGCCTTTCTCTGCTGCTTTATATTCCAGTTTTGTGATGAATCCAGCCCATCCCGCATCGCCTATCGCACGAGCCAGATGGTGGTTTTTCATCATATTTGCCGCTTTCAGCGTCTCGACAATTACCGCTTGGTTTTCGTCAACAATTGCGCGAGATAACTTGTGCTGGAAATCGGCACGGGCACTGGCTACCCGTTCGTGAACGGCTGCAAGTTGTATTCGGGCTTTACGTCTGTTAGCGCTTCCCTTTTTCTTACGGGAAAGGGCTTTTTGCTTGCGGCGCAGGTTGCGACTTGCATTGATTAGGTGGCGGGGACTGGCAATTTTATTGCCGTCCGATTTGATGACAAAATGCGCCAGCCCCATATCCAGCCCTGTCACATTTGATATCAGTGCGGGCTTCGCCGGCGCTTCCATCCCGTCGTCACAGAGTAACGACGCGTAGTATTTCCCGGTTGCGCTGCGGCTCAGCGTGATACTTTTCAGCGTTCCCGTAATTTCACGATGTAAACACGCTTCAATCGGCGAGATTTTCGGTATTTTTATCGCACCATCAAGGACTTTTATGCCAACACAATGATAGCTCGATTGTCTGCCGTGTTTACTTTTAAAGGCAGGTTTACCTGCTTTCAGTTTCGGATTGAAAAAGTTAGAAAAAGCCACGTCGAGGTTAATCACCGCCTGCTGTAGCGCAATAGAATCATATTCTTTGAGCCAGGCGTATTTACGGGATTTCTTCGCTACAGCCAGTAAAGGTTTCAGGTCTTTACGCGGGTTTAAACTTACGCCGTGCCGCTGGTAAGCTTGGTTTTTGATGTGCAGAGCTTTGTTATACGCAAAACGCACCGCACCGAACTGGGCGTTGAGAAATTCAGCCTGTTCAGGAGTCGGATATATGCGTACTTTTGTAGCTCTTAACATAATCAGCGCTCATTGGTATAATTTTTTTATTTTAATACTTTAGGTGAATATATCAATTGAGTAATCATGATGATTTACTGGCGGGATTCCTCCGAAAACGACACAGTGTCAGTAAGCTGGTTGTGCACCTTATTTTTACGACAAAGTATCGACGCAAACTATTCGACGGTCAGATGATCGCTCAGTTGCGTGAGGCTTTTGGCTCCGCTGCGGCAAAGCTTGAATGCGAAATTATTGAGATGGACGGGGAGCCAGACCATGTACACCTGCTGGTTGCCTACCCGCCAAAACTGGCGGTCAGTGTGATGGTCAACAATCTGAAATCAGTATCGTCGCGCCTGCTGCGCCAGCAAAACACACATTTACGAATGCAGAGTAAAACGGGGCTTTTGTGGTCGAGATCGTACTTTGTCTGTAGCACCGGAGGGGCAACGATTGAAACGCTCAGAGCCTACGTTCAGAGTCAGTCAACGCCGGATTGATCTTTAAAGCCCTGCGGGCTTTTCGCCTTATATCCCCGCCCGCATCGGCGAGGGTTTACGGCGTTTTTCGCTAATCCTGATCTCTGCTTCTTCGCAAGTCAGGCTTTACCCTCTGGAGTTGCCAGAAATTTACGGCCATGGATTTTACGGTTGTTGCGCTTTGTCGCGGCGCTTTTGGTAGCGTTTACCATAATCCACCTCGCATAAATCATATAATTTTAAGTAGTTACACCGTATAACAAAGTCACATTACAAATAAAGTTATAAAGGTGCAGGTAATAAATGATCATACGTTCCGTGTTGGGTACATAAGAAAAGGCGGCGCGTAGCGCTTCCGCTGGATGTCGCCCCTTCGCAGGGAGGATAAAGCCTTAGCACGTTCTCTTATCAGGTAGTCGTTGTGATCCGGTGGCTGCAACCGTGGCAGAGCCGGATTCTTTCCCGGTCCGCTTAGTCTTCCCAACATTACGCCCGTTTATTCTCTGCGACCTTTCACAAGGTGTTGCACCATTGAGCGCCGCACGAAGCGCGGAACGTATAGCTAAGGGTTCAAGTAATGTGTTTGAGTCCGGCAACTCTTCCAGCTTCAAAGGGTGGCACAATTTCTTGTGCTGTTCGGGGTTGAGCCTGGTAACTACCCGGCCAGTACGCTGTATAATATTTAATCAGACACAACGCAAAGGCGTTTGTCTGTGCTAACAGACGTTAGAACAGACATTACAAACCTTTAGGTGATCATGCTAAAGGATGCTTTTTTTACGGGACTTTCTGTTGATGGTGCCGATAATAGGAGTCGAACCTACGACCTTCGCATTACCGAAACTCGCGTAACCACATGAGTTTGTGAAGTTAGATTGTAGGATGTATTTGTAGTAGATGTTATATGTTGAAGCATGTCCTGCCTCGAAAAACTACGACTAAAAACTATACAAGTTCTGCGGAGAAACGATCCATCAGAACCTTGTCCTAATGCAGCGTATGTAGGCATCACTAACATTGAGTTATGTTAAATCAATAGGATGTTGGTCAATGCCTTTTACCCAAATCAAAGCCAACCGTTGCTATCCCACTCAAGTTTCATACGAAAGATGAGCCATGACTAAGACTCATCCCATTAAGCTAATATACTTAGAATATCCAAGCTTTGATTTCAAACGTCGCTAATTCAATCGCTCGGCTGATTGTGCCATTTTCTGAAAAGCTCAAAAATCGTGAAAAGGCTTTTTACAACATAGTGGAGCATTTGCTCTCCCTGGATCACAAATGGGGAATTGCGATCAATATCAATTAATGAAAATGCCTCTTCAATTTGAGAACCAGGTAGATGAGCATCGGCATGCCTCAATTCATAGACTCCCACTAGTGGAGCCATTATCTTTCTAACAAAGTCACTATCATATTTTGAACTTAAAAGCTTCTCCAAAGATTTAATAGATCCCCAACGCTCCCCCTTTCCCGGGCTTATGATCTTTTGCATAGAAGCTGCATCTAAGTTATCAACAATTACCCGAGCTAAATCCTTTGCCAAACCATAGAATGTTTCCTGTGTGACTGATCTAAATCTATGAATACTTTTCACTATATCAGGAATCGACTCATGATCTCTAAATAGACAAAACCCAAATAATTCTAATGTTGATTTATTTATATAATCTAATGAAATAGGCAGGTATTTCTCAGGGGCTTTAGTATCAGCTGGCTCTGCAAGAACTTGAGAGGCATGAAGTTCTTTTGATATGCCACCCTCTGGTGAACAATTGAATCCAGCCCATATCTGCTGCTGCCATGTTGGAAGAAGGCCAATGTCTTTAGCATAGACATTAACTAAACCTAAATCATTAACCCCAAAATGAGTATTATATCCCTCATAGCAAGATACAGAACCTGTAGTTCGAGAATAAAACCTTAACCCTCCACCTCTTCTGCTGCTTAAAATGTTCATTACATCCGGTTTAAACCAAAGCCACTTACCTGAATCGATGAGTTCTTTTCCGGATATTTTATTCCCTTCAAGATCAATAATAAAATAAGAGCTTGAATCTACTTCATCACCTCGAACAATTGGGCTCGCTAAAGAAGGATTAACAACAAAATTACGCCATAGCTCCCCCATAACTCTATATAATTTACGCCCCTCAAATCCTCTCTCCCAATGACTACTTTTTGTATTTTCATCGGTAGGAAACTGAGATATATCAGGAAGTTCGTCATCTTCATCTATGTCAGTTCTGGACATATGGAAAACAGCCATCTTGCTTCCATAGGTCTCGCCCCCCTCATGAATAGGAGTAATTCTTACTTCCCATTCGGAAAATTCATCATCCTTACATTTTAGCTCTTTTTCATCCCATTTAAGATGTTCTACATTCTCAAGTATGCAATCCCGGCTATAATAGCTAGTCACATACAGAAACATGCCACGAGCACATAAATAATCTTTCAAATACTTACTTTTAATCTCAAGAGAAACTGGCTCATTATCTTCATACTCAATTCTAGCTACTTCATCATACCCTTCCTTTGGACAAACCCAAACATTCCCATCCTGAAATAATCCTAAGGTCAGAATAATATCTGGATTCAAAAACCATCGTCTTGGATATCCCCCTTCAGACCTTTGCTCCAAAACAAGGTTTACTCCATCGACTTCTCGCCAAGTGTCTCTGAAAACTTCGGCTGGAATATATTCACTATCATCAACATAACCGGCATGTTGTTGGCCAATGCCTATATCTGACCAACCAAGATTTTTGACCTTATCTAATTGCTCTAAAGAAAATGCAACTGTTCCCGCCCCAAAGAAATCAGCTTTATATCCGAGGAAACCATACCTCCCAACTTCTTCAATATTTTTGATGGCCCTCAGAACTATCCATACTGATTTATTCCAGTCTTTACGTCTTGCATCTTTAAGTTCAAACCATTGCTGTTCCATCATCTCTCCAAATTTTATGTTTAATTGATTTAGCTTTGGATAGGTGTGTATCGGCTGTATTAAGATAATAATTTTCAATGAATTAAGAATTAAAAACCGTCAATCATGTTTATAAAATGCAACCGTAACGCCTACGTAACGCACCTGTATTTTGATGTTTTACTGACTGCTATAAAAAACACGCTGATTCAATGGGGATTCCCCTCTGCTAAAGAAATCTGTTCATTCATACAGCCCCTAGAATTTACAAACTTACACTTGCACTACTTTTTCAGTTTGTCCCAACGCACCGCTGACACAATGCCCCAGTTGCCACTGGCATTGGGCCTACGCCATTTTGCTGTCTCCATGCTACGGAGATACTCAAGAGCTTCAGAAAACGTGCCAAAACGCTTCTGAGCCGCTTTATCACCTACACCAAACGAACCATCGCGGCTGCTCGCCAGTCCGGGATGAAAGCACGAACCATCGGCCGCATAGGGAACCAGTAATTCCGGGTCGGTATCTTCGGACAAGTCAGACACCAACAATCGCCACGGCTCGACATTTAAAGCGCCAGCCAAAACTTCGATCGCATCAAGAGAAGCGTTAGAGCCACCACGTTCGATTCGGCTCATATAGCTGCGTGCGAACCCACACCGATCAGCAAACGCTTCCTGGCTCATTCCGGTGGCTATACGCAGTTCTTTTACCCGCTCGCCAAACTGTATTCTCAAGGTCTTTTTCATGCACTGAATGTGCAATTTTGACTACTGTAAGGCCACGCTCCACATGAGACATTTTGAATCTACAAATCCCAAATGTGAGCACACTCACCTTCACAAGAGGCCTGTATCACTACAATCACAAGATTCAAAATAAACACCAATAGTGACACTTTAAACCCAGCAAGTATGATGATCGTCATCAGTTGGACTTCACCAGCGTTTGCTATCAGGTGCGATGTTGTTTCGAAAATGAGGGAATCATGGCGGGATCAGGTTTTTTATTACCAATGGTGGTGGGAGCCGCGCTTAGCTGGGCCAGCTATAGTGTGGTCGCTCACGTCACATCAAAACGGCAGATCAGCACGCTACGTGCAATTGCATGGGGGGCTCTGGGCACTCTCTCATTGGTGCTGGGCGTATGCGCCTTTTCTGCTGTAGGTGCTGAGCATCAGACAGCGCGAAAAGATATCGTATGTGCAGATGACAACCCGGAATGCTATGCGAAAACGCACCATAACCCGGTCAGGGAGTGCAAGCAGGTAATGGACAAGAAAGCGACGTTTCGCCATATGTGGCAGGAAAGTGAAGCGCAGCCGGTATTCAACACCTACCTCTGGCATGACGAGAACAAACGAACTATTCAAATGTTCGGACAACAGGCTAAGGCAATTAATAGCCTGGGGATGCTAACACCACTTCAATATTTCTGTATTTTTAACGCCAACACCGGGGAAGTCATCGCGGCTTCGTTTGAGTAACCACCATAAGCCCCCCGAATTCATAAGTGGGGGCATTCTACCTCGTAGATCTTCCTTGCTGCTCTTACCGGGAACGGCGCCACAATCTTTTTCAAGCTTTGAATTTCACACGCTAACCAACCCCAAACTCGCGGTTGCAATGAAAGGTCAGAAACGTTTAAAGCAACGCAGCTATAGTGGCCCTGGAAACGCCGTATTCACGCGCTAAAGCACTTACACTGGTTCCGCTATTCTTTTTCTCTATAATCGCTCTACGGGCTTCTGGCGCGATTTTAGACGGTCTTCCCAGCTTCTTACCTTCGGCTTTTGCCCGCGACAAACCCGCCTGAGTGCGTTCAATCAGTAGATCACGCTCCATCTCCGCAACCGCTGCCAGCATCGACAGCAACAACTTACCTGCTGGGGAGGTGAGATCAGTCGTGCCCAGCTGGTGGACAATGACCTTGATATTGCGCTCTGCCAGCGCCCTGACCGTTTGGAGGACATCAATGGCATCACGTCCCAGTCGGTCGAGTTTTGCAACGAACAGCGTTTCACCATCACGAATTTTACTGAGCATTTCAGAGAACGCTTTGCGGTGCATCGCCGGAACCTTCCCGCTGACAACATCGGCATACCAGTAATCAATTTGCCAACCAGCCTGCCCGAGTTCCAGACGCTGGTTTTCAGTATCCTGCTGCGTTGTTGAAACACGCCCGTAGCCAAAAGTTGCCATCGTTTTCTCCTCATCCGGCCCCTGCCAGAAAACGGTGTCAAAATAGGATGGCCTGCCAGAAAAGCCAAGGCTATTTATCCAACAGTGTGAAAGCGTGCGATTGGTTGGTGCCAGAAAACGGTCGTTAACTGGCGTGTTTTATCTTTCACACCAAAAATAAGGATAGATTTGTCGCTGCATTACCATGGCTAAGGTGGTATAGATAACAAGAACATTTTCTACTTTCATGCAGATGGAGGTTTTGCATGTCAATACTTCAGGAAATTCAAAGCTGGTCCACCAAACTACCACTCTGGCAACAACATGCTATAAATCGAATCTACGACTCAAGGCAACTTGAAGATAAGGATTTGGATGACATATATCTTCTTCTTAAACTTCATCATGGAATTCCTGAGCAACAGGAAATACAAGCATCAACATTTACTGAAGATCAAATAGCTGCAATAGAGAATATATCTTCACTAATTCAGATAAAATCGATAAAAAACCTAGAAAATATAAATGCATTAGCTGAGAAAGAAGAATTGCCTATATCTCCTACCGGACTTACCATAATCTATGGTGAGAATGGTGCGGGTAAATCTGGTTACTCAAGATTACTAAAAAAAGTTTGTAGAGCTCGAGATCAGAGAGAACCAATCCTTCCTAATGCTAACCGCCCCCCAGAACAAACTGGTCCGGCTAGGGCAGAATTCGAAATTATTAAAGACGGAGAAGAAATAACACTCAACTGGCAAGATGGCACCCCTCCTCCTGAAGAGCTTTCCAATATATCTACTTTCGACTCATTTTGCGCAAGAGCCTATATAGATAACCAAGGCGACTTTGCTTATATACCTTATGGTCTAGACATTTTAACTGAATTAGTTAACGTGTGTAATAAATTAAAGTTAAAGATTGAGCATGACACGAAAACGAATAAACCAAATCTAGATATTTTTAGTGAGCTATCAAACACAAAGACCCAAACTGGTGTTCTTCTTGCTAATTTATCTCATCAGACATCAATACAAAAAGTTGAACAACTTGCCTCACTTAAAGAGGATGAAATTACCCGTTTAGATACACTAACAAGAACATTAGCAGAATCTGACCCTAAGCAAAAAGCCCTGATATTAAGGCAAAAAGCACTACGTTTTAAAGGGCTTTACAAAAGAATAACTGAGGCTTCAACTTCAATATCATCAAATAAGGAAGATAATTTAAAGGAATTAATAGGTAAGTATAAATCTGCAAGAAATGCGGCTGAAATTGCGGCTAAAGCTTTCAAAGAAACCCCTGGGCAACTTTTAGGAACAGGCAGTGAACCATGGAAAATACTCTTTGAAGCAGCACGTGTATTTTCAAAAGAAAACTACCCTGAAAAACACTTCCCAAAGTTAGAAGAAAATGACAAATGTCCTCTTTGTCAAAATGAGTTAGGCGAACAAGGAGTGACACGATTAATTTATTTCGATGAATTCATACAGAAAGAAGCGGAGAAGTTGGCCGTAACGACAAGAACTAATGCTGGAAATGCTTATAAGGAGATAGAGAAGTTAAACTTGAGTCTAAATATTGATGAAGCATTAAATAATGAGTTATCAGACTACTCACCTCAATTATTAGATTTATGCTTGACGTTTGAACAACATTTAAAAAAGCGTCAAGGTGATATTATCTTAGCCGCAAGTGAAAAACTTCCTTGGGAAGACGTAAGTAAGTTACTTGACACACCTAATTTAATCATTAATGAAGCAGTTATAAAACTTGAATCTGATGCGAAGGCTTTAGAGGCAACTTTTAATGCAGAAGCTAAACAGGCTATGGTTAATGAGCATAACGAGTTGATGTCACGCTCTAAGCTAAAAGAGTTTAAAGATATTGTTATCGACTGTATCTTAAAATTAGACCTTTGCAATAAACTAAATCAATGTTCTGCCAGTTGTGGGACAACGGCTATATCACGAAAGTCCACTGAATTGGCGAGATCAATAGCGACACCTGAAGTTATTGAAATGCTTAACAAAGAGTTTGAAGCTCTAAATGTTCATGAGCTAAGAGTCACAATGCAAAACTCTTCTCCTGGAGGCAAAACTCAATTTAAATTAGTAATGGAAAAATCTAATGGTGCAAGACCATCGGAGATTCTTAGCGAAGGTGAACAAAGAGCAATAGCAATTGCTTCATTCCTGACTGAAGTTAACTTATCTAAAACAATGTCCGGATTAATCTTTGATGATCCAGTATCATCTCTAGATCATCGCCGTCGCTGGCATGTAGCAAGACGGCTAGTAGAAGAGTCTAAGAAAAGGCAGTTAATAGTTTTCACACATGACATTTATTTTTTATGCATTCTTCAGCAAGAATCTCAAGAGAATGATGTTGTAAACCTTACACAATGCATCAGAAAAACATCTCAAGGTTTTGGTGTTCACACAGATAGATTACCATTTGATGCACTAAGCACCTCAAAGAGAGTTAAAGCATTGAGGGGTATGCATAGTGAAGTAGTAAGACATCATAAAGGTGGAGACGAGGATTTAACCAAAAAACTCACACAAGATACCTATTACCATTTAAGAATGGCTTGGGAAAGAAGTGTCGAAGAAATTCTTTTTCAAGGTGTAGTGAACAGATTTTCCGAAGGAATTTCCACACAAAAACTAAGATATGTGATTGTCGAAGATGAAGATTACCGATTGGTAGAATCTAATATGACCAGATGTTCGAAATTTGCACACGATGGTGCTGCAATCGCAATGGTTCCCACTCCTCATCCTGACGAATTAATCAAAGACATCGAAATATTAGAATCGTGGAGAGTATTGATAGAGGGCAGAAAAAAAGGAGTCGAGGCCAGAAGGGCATAGCTTAGATGAGCCCCTTATTATGGGGCTCAATTTTTTGTGCACAGAAAACCCCCAGCTAGGCTGGGGGTTCAGTAAAGCTTTCAGCTTTGAGCCAGTTATAAAAACCCCTTTTGATTTGTTAAAACAGATT
>OKGS01000264.1_pt1 | contig 17480 bp, 17 predicted proteins | sample 1613341 | NCBI WGS metagenome assembly OKGS01 (sample SAMN04436849, study PRJEB24849) | human gut metagenome | biome: human gut; feature: NICU; material: stool | host: Homo sapiens | place: USA: Saint Louis, MO | collected 2011-09-09 | reverse complement strand
ATAAAATATAGAAGTAATGTATAAAATAATACCCATGAGATAAAAAATCTTCCAAGATAGCCTCTCACAAGCCAAATTCCACCTTTTGATCCTTTTGACGAGTTACAACTCTTGCAGGCACATACGAGGTTTCTTTTATCATTAATATCTTCGATTCCAAATTTTTTTAGTAGTCTTATGTTAATACTGGAATACGGACTGTTTTTAACTTTATTGATAGGAAAAAAGTGATCTACTGTAACTTTATCTTTTTTTAAGATTTTTCCACAATATACACAATGATAATATCTTCCATCACCAAAAATTCCTTTATTGTTCTCAAAATATACTTCTCTGTAGTTATGAGCCCTTGTGTACGCCAGATCTGTTATATTTACTCTCAGTTTATTTTTTATACAGTACTCTTTGATTGCATTTGCTTTATCTTCATCTGCCTTTCCGACCCACTTACCAGAATATTTTCCTGTTTTTTTAAAAAATAACCCAAATGCATTTAAATCGTACCTGCAGTAATATGTTTTATTAGTACCGTTGTAGACTTCTATCAGTTTCTTCATTGTCATTAGTCACTTCTTTTTTTTGGATAGTATTTTCAAGTTCATTTTGAATTGCTGTCAACTTTTCTTTAACTCTGTTTAATGGTGTTAATTCCTCTTTTGCTTCTTTCTTTATTTTCTCCATCCTATCTATCTGATTTTGTGCATCATTAATTTTTTTCTCCAACGCTGCTATTTTTTTATTTAATTCTCTAATTTGTTTGTCCATAACTTATTCATCCTTTCTTAAAATATAAAAGAGGCAAACTGCCTCTTTTATATGATTTATTTTTATAATGAGCGCTCAAATGAATTAGCCCTAATTTCTTTCTGTGCTTTTTTTACCATATCGTCTAATTCTTTTTCAATTATTCTTGAAGCATTACTGCTTTCCATTATTGCTTTTGACAATTCATCTAAAATACCTGCCTGCAACAGAGAACTTCGACAACTCATAGAATGCTTCGATGCGTTAACAGCACTAAATTTATTTATATACGAATGCTTCTTAGCACTCGTTTTGATTGTTTCCTTTTTGATTTTATTTTCCAATTTAGAATAATGTTCATTATCCAAACGATAATTTTTAATATTCTGCAATACCATATTGGCTATTCTAGTCCTCAGCTCCTTATCCTTATTCTCGAAGGAGCGGTTCTGTTCCATCTTCTCCTCATCACTAAAATAACGGTTATTAAATATTTCTTTTTCTTTTTGAAGATGTTTTTTATATTGACAGTAAAATAATTTTACATTATTTGTATTTAAAATTATGTCAACAATTTTATCAATATCATCATGATATGGTCGAATGGTTTTTGAATTATATTTTAAACTCCCGTTTAGCGGTAATTTATCATTGAGATCTAAAAGAAGATTGATAATTCCGTTATTTTTCTTAAAACACTTTTTTGAATTATTTTTTGAAGACTTAAATAATTTTATTAATTCATCATTTTTAATACAATTTAATAATTCCTCTTTTAAATTATCTCGTTCGATATAAATTTCGCTATTAAGTGCCATTGTTCTAATAACATTTGACCGTACTTTATTAAATTTCTTTTTTGAGATTTTATAATAACGTTTTGTTGGTTCTTTTTCAAACATCCACACATGACAGTGCGGATTATCTGTATTGGTATGATAATATGCGCCCCATTCGACATTTTGCGGATCAAAACCTAATGCACGAATATTTTTCTCCATAGATTTAGTCATTAACTTCTGCATATTAGTCTTAGTAATTATATTACTGTTCTGGGCAAATTCCTTTTCGAAAGAAAACACAAAGCGCCATAATATTTTTGGCTGATATTTTTCCATCAGCCTGTTCGCCTCTCCTTTTTCAAGATTACCATTTCTATTAAATCCACCAGTAGACCCGATTCGATAATCATAATAATTGAAAGCATCTTGTGAATTTATCTGATATGTATCATCAGCTTCGTTTTCATCAACAGTATAATCACATGCTTCTTTTCGCTCATAGTAATCGACCATCTCATCAGTATTAATTTGTTTTTTAATATTTTTACAGCTGTTGCCTGCATATTCTGTTTTAACAAATTCAGCATTAAAAATAATTTCAGCCATTTCTTGCTTTACCGTCCCTAATTACTCTAGCAACACTTGCCAGTTCTCTTAACTGCGGTACTGATAAATCATCTATTTTCTTCATTAACGTAGACTGCTTTTGGGATGAGTTATTATCAAATGACTGCAATGCTGTTTTTACCATTTTTACCCTATCAGCCGATTCAGTTAAATGCCTCTGTTTATCTGCTACATCTATTGGATTTATATAATCAAAAAATTCTTTTGATTTTAGATATTTCATTATTTCTTTTCTTGATAGTATTTTGTTGCAGTTGGCAATATACTGAATAACATGCTTTTTTACACTTTCAGACAGATCATCTCTCATAGACCAGTACCAGTATAGTTCTTTTTCATTAGGCATTGAATTTTTTTGAGTCAGTATTGGTCTCCTTCTTTCACTCATACTAATTGAATTACAATCTTCATCTGTATAAACCGCTTGTCTTATTTCAGTTTCTCGCAATTCAAAACATCTCGGGACTGCCCAGTTTAGTTCCCTGTCTGCTTTACTAATTTCCGTTTCATCAGTTTTCATTTCTTCGTACCATGGATACTCTGAGCAGTCAGGTAAATATACTTTTGAAGGAGAAAAGTAAGTCCTCTTAACAATAATACCATTTCCATCACGATTGTCCGCCACCATTAATTCATTTGCATCAACAAGCTGTCTTTTAGACATTGAATAGTTCACACCACTGCCAGTAGAAGAAGCAATCGGGTTATAATTGGCACTATGGCTTGGACCCCAGATTGTTTCATCACCAATACTCTCAGCAACTTCCTTGCATGTATTCAAATCTGCACTTGAGATAAAATAAGTAAGGTTACAGTTTCCCCGAATAATTCTTGCAATCGATTCATCGTATCTATCATTCAGCTGATCAAATCCCTGCACATACAAGTGGTATACAATTCCTCTAGAAAGGGCTACAGTCATTTTGCTCTGCATCGCATCAATTGTAGGCATATTCCCAAATTCATCATAAATCATGTGTACCTTTTTTTTCAATCTTCTTCCCTGCATTCTATTAGCTTCAAAGACTAGAGTTTGATATGACTGGTCAAAACATATACCTGCAATTCTATCATAAGTTTTTTTCTCATCAGGATTAACAATAAACAAAGCACGCTTGCCCTCTGTAAATTCTCTGAAACTGAAATCACTCTTACTAAGTACCTTCATCAGTTTAATACTCGAAAAGAGCTGTAAAGTTGCCAATGCACTTGTCATAAAAGAACCTCTCGTCTTTTCAGGTGAATTAGTAATTGTTGTATAAGCTGTTCTTGCTATATCTGTCTCATCAAGTGAATTCATATATGCAGAAAGTTTCATCTTCTTGTCATTAGGATTATTGTTGTATGCCTGCTCACCTCCAAGAAGAGCAAGCGTCTGATAAACAGAATAGAAATTCTTTTTATCTTCAGATACATTAGCCTGACAGTTTGCTAATATAATTCCTTTAATAAGTGCCTTTTGACCGTCTATCCAGATTTGTTCACCTTTCCCACTATCAACAACGATTGATGTTACCATATCCTGACTGTACTGATCTGCATTATCAATATCTGGATCATCTCTATCCTGCAAACAATCAATTATTGAATCTAACGGATTCCATCCATCGCTGTATTGTAAATTTCTAAAATCAAGACAGTTGACTTTATAATCTTTTTTCTTCTCCAGAAAATTTCTAAAATCAAAATACATTTCTTTTTTAGGGTCATTAAATATCATTGATTCACCTGCCATGGAAACTATCATTACAAGCTGGCGAACAATCTTTCTAGATTTTCCGCATCGTGTTGTTCCAACTACAATATCATGTACAGCTCCCTTTTCATATAGGATTATGTTTTCATTAGGTAGATAATTTATCGGTGAACCTCCCTCCTCAAGATTAAGACTTGCATCCACCACGGTTGAACCAAAAAATTTTTTCTGCTCACTAACAGTAGACCAACACTGACTTGCAAGCATATCCGTCTTTTTTGGTTTTACCGTTCTGAAAAAAGTCACTACGTAATAAAATGCCAATGCATATAAACTTACACTGATAATTAATATTTCTTTTGAATGGGATACAAAGGTATTTAAAAAATTTTCATCAACCTGTTGAAGTACATTTGTATCCAGATACCAGAATACAAACGTTATAAAAATTGGCACTAACAAAATAACACCAACAATTCCTATCACATTGAATATCACTTCATTTGAGATAGTCTTTTTTTTATCAGGATCTCTCATTTACACATCCCCTTTCTTTGAATAAATAAAAAGAGGCATAATGCCTCAATATGACAAATTCGTCCGACAAAAAGTGAATATTCTTGAAAAATGATTTAGAAATCATTTTTTGAATGAATACTGAATCAAAAATAAGTAGGAATATTCACTTTTGGAAGACAAAGACGGAAATCGTCTGAAAAATGACTCAGGAATCATTCTTTGAGGAAAATAAAGAGGAAAAAACTGAATATTATTTGAATAATATTCAGTTTGTCCGACAGTGAGGAAATCGCCTGAAGAATGATTCAGCACTAGTTGTTCGCACTGCGAACAAGCTCCAAATATGCAGTCCTGTCGGACTGCCTTATCCTGCTACCTAAAAATGATTGAAAATATTCAGGGAATATTTGGAATCTGGTATGGAAATATTTGGGAAAATATTGGAATATTTAGGTAGAACGAATTAATAAAATAAATTTCTTGCCTGTTGTTAAATCAATAGGCGAGAAATTCTTTCCTTTTCTTTTTGGTTATTTTTTTAATAATCAATTCGGAGTGATCAAATAATTCACCGCCTCCAACTAACCATTTTTCAATATCATCAATGGAAAATGCGATTGATGCAAGTCCTTCATTTGCAATAATTGACATCAGCATTGAATAATATGACGGGTCATCGTTCATAAATAAAAGCAGTTTTACATTAGGATTAATCAGTTTAAATGTCCGTAGAATTTTGATAATATCTTTGTTTTTGTAAAAAGATTTTTGGATAATTACATGCGAAACATTTCTATAGCCACCAGTGTTGTTTATAGAAAAGTTTATATATTTATTTGTCATGATATGTCTAACATCACTGTTAGCTCTATCAAAAAAATGTACTTCACGATTTAAATCTTCATCAAAATTAGAAAACTGATCATATATTTTTAAGTAAACATCCTCATCAGCATATAAAATTATCTTTATAATATCTTTCATTTTATCTCCTTTAATATCTGGCATGATTCTTTTTGTTGTCAATTTCATTAAGCAGTTGTTGTTCGTATTCACTTTCAAAACCGTATTTTTCTTCTAAGTATTTCAATAAATGTTTATATTTACTACTTTCATATCTTGCTTCTTTTAATGTTTTAGCATATGTTTGAAGAATTAATTCCTCAAAAAAATCTTTCATCTCATACTTTGTTCTCGCCAGTTCCGTATTAGTAGTATAATCACGTAAACAAAAAATAATAGCTTCGGAAAAGCTATCACACTCAAACTCATGTTGAAAAAATACTATCTTATCATGTAAATCCTGCGGAAATCTAATTGTTTTTTTTACTGCTGATGCGAAGTTTTCTTGTAACAAACTATAATCTATACCAAATTCTTCTTTGATTTTTTTTGGTGCATCATCTTCAATTTCTTTATAAAACCCAGATTCAAACCGCTGATATCTTGATAATGACCATCCAAGTTTTTTTGAAATCTGCAATTGTGTAATATGCAATTCTTTTCTATGCTTTTTAACTTTTTCAAGATATTCCTCATTAAGCTTAACCATTCCCATCGACCATTCCCCTTTCTTTTTATTAAAATAAATAATTACTTACCAATTTGATTATTAATAAATTTTTTTGTTAATTTATGATATTTATTTCTTACATCAAGGTATACGTGCAGATAATATTCTGTATCTTTTCCATTCAAATCATCAAGAATTTCCTCTTTGTCAAGTTTATCTTCTAATGAAATCTTATTATAAGAATCAATCATACATAAAATTCGTGTACGCCAAAAACTTTTTTTAAACTCCATACTTTCACCTCACTCAGTAATTAATTTCAGGATCAATATCATCAGTTGGCGTATCTTCTATTTCTTTAAGATATTTTTGATTATCATATTCCTCTTTATCTACAATGTATAAATACGAGTATTTAATACTTTCGTCATGATAATCACGATTATCATCATCACCATTCCACACAAATTTCTTATCCCAACTATTACTTCTTTTATCAAATTGAACTGCGTACAAGGTATTCATTTCATCATCAACCAGAAAAAAATAATATACAACTTCCTTGTTTTTTTCATAAACTACTGACTGAAAAGTTATATTGTCGTAATCCTCATCAACATAATCCAACTCCTCCATAAAATTTTGAATATCATTTTTTAACTTTACTATCTGATTATCATTCATATCTAAATAATAATCATCATGATAACTGCAAAAATAATAAATCGGTTTTTCATTAAAAATACCGCTTATATTAAAAAAATTAAAACCTGCATATCCAACTAAAATTGCAATTAAAATTCCTACCAGTATTAAAAATTTTATAAAATATTTATTTTCATTATTCATTTTATCCCCCGTCCCTTATTAATGGATGTATTTTAAACACTGTTCTTTTTCTCTTTTCCAACGATTATGCCATCCATTATAATATTTTTTCCCAGTCTTTCCGTACTTTGCATAATCATTATATTTTAATGAATAAAGATAATCATACACTCTTGAAACGAATTCTTTATCATTCATATTACTATTAATCCTGCTATCCATAATAATAGTTACTGCTGTTTTTGTACCAGCCCAATTCGATAATGAACAGCACATTCCTTTTAAAGCATCACATCTTGAAGATATATCGATACCCTTTCCTGCAAGTCCGCTTTCAGCTGGAAGGTAATAATTATTGTATTCAAATGTATCCTGCATCACTGCAAAATTTTCCGAATCTGCTTCATATACCTGATGCCATGCTTTTTCTAAATTCTTATTATTTCTTAATTTCGATTTTGAAACATTCAAAAAATTAGAAAACGGCGCATATAAAGTAGGATTTGTCTCATAACAAAATCTTAAAAATTCTTGTAAGTCATAGCGACTATCAAACTGATAATACCCTAACGCATAATATCCATCACCCTTAGAAAAGCCTTTATTATAATCATTTCCCGACTCATTAGAAGCAAAAAATTTAAATGCCTCTGATAGAGCTCCTTCAAGTTTTGCCGAACCTGAAGATGGATAATTAGGAGTTGCATATCCTAAAATAGTACCAGTTTCATTTGAAATGCTGTAACTTCTCTTCTTAATAGCATTGCCACTGTTACCCTCGATTGTTTTGATTATGCTGCCATCACATTCTTCGATGATGCCAACATGGGTAGAATCATTTTTATTTTTATTTGATGAAAAGAAAATCAAATCTCCACGTTGCGGTACATATGAGTTTCCTGCCTCATAATACTCTGTATAATTAAACTGATTTTTTTCTCTAAACCACTTAATGCCTGCGTCACAGTCAGCAAATTTTACTATTGCAGTATCTAAAATATTTGCTTTGTAGGCGATGTAAGAGACGAATGTTGCACACCATGGTGCACCATCCGCAGTACCTGTATACCATTTTCGATACTTGTCACCGCCTTTAACATTACCGCAAGTTTCATACTCATTATTAGCAATCTGTATGAAAAGTTCAATTGTTTGCATTCCTTCTCGTTCTGCATAGGCATCGTCTGATGACACTGAAACAGAAGTAAGAAGGATTGCCAAACATATAAAAATAATAAAAAGAGGCATGCCGCCCCCCAGTAATGTAACTGCAATATTTTTTTTAATATTGTTAATTATATTCATATAGTTCTAATCTGCTTTAATAATCTACTTTAATTCGTTCAAACTCTTCTAAATCATCATCAGGCAAAGTAATATGAATTCTCATCGCTGTTTGTGAACCTACTTTAAAATAGCAGTCCCCCATTTCAGCAAACTGAATAAATTCCATTTCGCTTTCAGGAATCAAATTGCTTTCCGTATCCTTAAAATATTTAATTCCACCTGATCCTAATCCGAAATAAAACTGATATGCAGACTGAGAAATAATTGCTTCTCCCTGATCTTTTACAGAGTCCTTTAATACATCAGAAATCTGCTGAGTTGCAGTTGTAAGGCCACCCTTACGCTTTCTAATTCGCTTAGCAATTGTCTGAAAATACATCATGATATCTAAACAGCGTGGATCCATTATTACACCAAACTCATCATTATATAGTTGCTGTCTAATATTTTCGGTGTTAGATACTATACTTGTCCATATAAAAGAAAGTACATTAAAATACTGAGTTAATAATACTTTGTTATTGGTATTATCCTGTAATCCACTGACATTAAAACAAATGAGTCGGCTATTCAAATCAATACTAGTGTGACCATTGAATATCGAAGCATCTGCTCCACATGCCATAGGCTCAACAAATGCAATACATTCTTTAATTCTGGTTATCTCTTTTATGTTAGGAGTTTTCTCACTATTTGCTATTTCCAGCAGCCTGTACAGCTCATTATAAAGATCAAGCATTATTGGAAAGTCTTTATTTTTATAATTATCTACAATTATTTGAGCACTGGTTTGATAAGTTATTCCAATTCCTCTATAAATATTTTCCAATGCTTTTTCTATCAAATTATCATGAAGAAGTCTAATATCCTCCTTGGCGTTTCCTTTATAAGCATCAAAAAATGAACGTAAAAATCTAATATGTTCTGATAATGGAAATATTTCAGTTAAAGGCGTTTTTTCATTATCCTTTTCACTTTCAGGCACATTAAGTCTAATTTGAAGCGGATTAATCAGACCTGATCTGCCATCAGAACAGTTTATATTTTCCCCGCCTAAAACATGTACCAGCCTATGCAGTTCTTTTCCTTCAATATCAATTATAAACTGCTTGTATCCTAAACCATATCGCTCTTTAATAAGCCACATCAAGAATAGAGTTTTTCCCATACCAGTCGTACCAACAATAAATTCATTAGAATTAGTTCTATCGCCTTTTCTTACAAAGTTATCATAAAATACTACACCGTTTGTATTTTTAGTATTCCCTATATATACAGGAGGGTATCTATATAAAACTTCCTTACTGTCTTTATCTATTTCTTCCGTTGAATCATATAACGCCTCATACACAAAAGGATACATATATCCCATTGTATCCGCTGTAGTTTCCAACATATAATTTTCTACATAATTTTGACAAATCGGAGCAGTCAGATTAAACATTTCCAGTGGCTGGTGTATACCATCTCTAAATTTAATATTGAATTGTTTAACATCTTTATCAATTGCTTTGACGGATTCTTCTAATAAATCAGGACTACTGGCAACAACTCTAATTGAAACGCTAAAATAAATTGGAAAATTTCCATCATTTATTAATTTTTCTACCATTTCAATATTTTCATTGATTTCCTTTTGACTCTTGGCAACTTTTGATAAATCCTTTTCATTATTTGCTCTTTTTTCTAGCGCTCTAATAGATTTATCTATATCTTTCGTAATAGCATCATGAGGTGCAGGTGACCAGTGAAGTGAAAAATCAACTCCTCTGGCAGTAGCCAGATAACACAAAAGAGCCATTACAGGCTCTTTATAAAACGTTGCTAACCATTTAGTCTTACAATACAAATCATTTAATACAATTGACTGATTAAAGCCCTTATCGTAAAAACCAATATAATCTGGATATATACATTCCATTACACCAAACTGGTCTTTATAAACTGAAGGAACAAACTTTCCATTTGCAGGATTATAGTAATTATATACCACTTCTAACATTTCCTGCGGTGTCATAAGTCTGGTTCTTTGATATGAATTTAGATACGAAATCACATCTGCCAATCTTCTTTCGAGCTTGAACCAGTCTTTATCTTTTAATATAATCACAAAACATCGATCTACCAGTTCTCTAGTAACACTTGTATCTTCTAATCTTATAGAAGCATCATCCAAAATCTTATATTTTATTTGATCTATCTCGCTTCCAACAACATCCAGTTGAGATTTTAAATAATTGTAATCATTTATATAACCATCAACGTCTGCAGGAACTTCATAAGAATAAATTTGTCCTGAACCAGTATTAGAATTAAAAATCGAAGCAAATGCATTCATATATACATTTTGATCTTCTTCTTTTAATCCAAACAGGTTCGTACCATCTGTTTTTGCCATTAAAATAAAATGTTCCTCATTATCAATAAAACATTGCCTGTCTTCATTCCATGTAACAGGAATTGCATATTTTATATGACGTGTTCTACCTGTGGTTTCTTTTGTCTGCTTTTTTTGTTTTTTTACTTGCTGTGTACCTTTCTTCTTGGTAAAAATCACTATTTTCTTCCTCCTTATTAATGTTCTCTTCTTTGTTTTTATCACGATAATAGTAATACTGATTTGGTAAAGTAAAATAATACTTGCATGCCAGTTTTAAATGATGTAGAACACTGAGGTGCGAAACTGGTATTTCTATAAAAAGCGATGCTATAGACGCACTTAAAACAACTGCTATCAGCAGTGAATAAAGTTCACTCATAAACATTCCAAAAAACTTAAAACTCAAAACACCTATAAAAAGGCAAAATCCCATCTCACCAACAGTTAAAAAAAGAAAAAACTTTTCTTTAGTTTTTCCTTTATTGATAATTATTTTGTAATCATTTCGATCAACCATCTATACACCTCCTATAAATTATCATCACCTGATTTTAATATAGTAAAATACCTAGCATAAAATGCAGATATCCGTACATGATAAGAATTATTACACATGTACAGAACAAAACTGCCAGGCAGACAAGAACCATTAGTATAATTCCAAGCAGTCTGACCTTGTAATCTGAATCCCCGGTTAGTTCTTTTACTTCACAATTGAATTCGATACATAATTCTTTCACTTTTTTCATATGTTCTATTGTTGAACCTCTGATATAAGTGATTTTTCTATCAAAAAAAGCATAACTGATAAAATTTCTGATTCCTTCATATAAAATTATTATACATAAATATAAGGCATAACTGTTTTTTGAAGAAAGTTCAGTTAATAAATTTTTGACTATTATATCTGGATTTACAAAACATGCCAGACCTAAAAATATTAAATTCATCGCTACACATTCGGTAATAAAGATAAATGTGTTTTTTATTACCTTAAATATATCAATGTTGCTAAAAATAGTATAAAATAATCTGTTCATCCTTATTCATCGCCTCTTAATTCCATTTTGTCTATGTATTTCATAAATATCTTGCAGCTGAACATATTTTTGCATGAAGTTCGTTATATCTTAATTCACTTCACGCTACAAATGTATTTTCATGTATATTCTATTTTTTATTTTCATTTTCACTATTTCCTTTATTCCAGTTTCTAGGACCAGTACCACGAACCCCTATAACATTTGCCATTCCATTAACAGCTTTCCTTGTTGTTTTTGTAGGATTGTTTATAAATGACTTACCTGCATTATAAGTTCTATTTGCCACTCCATCTCGTCCCAGAAGACCTCCTGAACGAGCATTAACCTTTGAATTTTTGTTAGCCGATGTTCCTGAACTTACATTATTGTCCCCAGTATCACTGTTTAGACCCGTTCTGTAATTATATTCCTCATTACCGCTTCTGTTTCCAGATTGGGCATCTTTCTTCTGTTGTTCCTGTTTTCCAAACAAACCATCTCTCATCGCCCTTGTTCTGTTAGCTAAGCCACCGATCCGCTGTCCACCATAATGTTTATTACCCATAATTGCCCCACGCAATCCTCCAGTTAAATGACCAGTATTATCATTATGTCGACCCATGACCTTTCTTCCAGCTCCTAAAACAGCACCTCCAGTCATACCCCATGCACCACCTACTGCACCTTTTAGCTGCTGCATACTTTCCATTATTCCTTGTCCATAACCTCCTATCATTGACTGAACATATTTAGGCAAAGCAATAATTGCAGAAAAAGTACCAAAATACAGTGCCAATAACATTACTATTTCCGCTTCCTGCTTTAGAAATATCTCCAGCTAGATTCATTAAAAGCTGTAACATAAAAATCTGAGTCACATTTACAAAAAATATACCTAAAATGGTATTTTTCCATACAGTAAACGCCTGCGGATTTTGATAATTTGTAAGTGATAAACAACACAACGGTCCAATTACATATAAAAATCCAATCATAATGATTCTCATTGCTACTTCAATTGTAGTAATAAAAAGAAGTATCATAAATATCGCCAGTCCTATCATTGTTCCAATATAACCAAAGTCCCAGATATAATCTCCTGCATGGTCGCAAATATACTCGTATGCCTGTTTAGCCTGCGTTTCATTTAACGGGACACTTCTTGAACCATAACCGCCATCAGACTTTGATGACTCTGGAAAAGATGATGATGAATCCCAACTGCCAAGAAGATCCCAGTCATCGCTACCGTCAGTCCCATTACCGTTTACATCCCAACGATAGTAGAATGACCATCGGTTATAAATTCCCTTTGAAAAAAAATTATCTGATGATCTTACACCACTGTTTTCACTAGGCTCACCTTCATATCCTGCCAAAGCGCCGTCACTGTTGATTATATAGTCATAAAATCTTTCAGCACCTATATCCATTCCTACTCCATCTTCGTTAGTTACATAAGAAAAGGTCGTATTATTTCTATCCATACCGCCAAATGCACACAAAGTAGAAACAACCAGCTCTTTCGCTAAATCTTTTTGATTTGTATCATTAGATGCCGATGATGAATTATTTAAAGATGTACCGCTGTTATCATTCCAAGAATTTCCATTTGAACTGCTTCCAACGCTGTACTGTTGACCAATAAGGGCTTTAGATACATTTATAGAAAGATTATTAGCCAGAGGAACTACTATACTTAAGGAAACTGCAAGCATAACTCCCATAATCGCTCCACCAAGCTTCTTATTCACATCGCTAGCATTATCATCTTCTCGAACCATCGCAAAAATAAACTCATAAATTATTTTTGCAGGCAAAATAATAAACATGAGAGTAATTGCAGCTTTATATCCATCCTGAATCCATGTATTGTCTAAAATCCCAAATGATAATACACCATTAACAAGTGCATTAATTAAATTTCTGACACAGTCTATTTCAGTTTCAATCAGTTTCCATAAGAAATCTCTAAAAAAATTAGCTACATCCTCGCTGATTCCGCTAAATAAGCCCATCATCATCATTTTACAAATACCTCCATAATTTTTATTAAAACAATCGTAATAAATATACTGATGGATGAGCATATAACTGTAAATCTGAATATATTATTTTTAGCATATTCTATAATATGGTCTTTATACTTACTTATTTTGTTATTTTTATTGGTTTCAAATGTGTTTATGTGCTGTAAAATAATTTGAAAATTTTTCTTATTTTCATGGTTTACATTTTCAATCTCATATCCTATTTCTCTTAACACTTCTTTTAATTTTTCGATCTGTTCATCATTTATATCAAATTTTGAGTTTCCAATATTGTAAAATCTTTTACCAATTTCATTTAAAATATGATTATTTTCTATATTCATCTTTTTAACAGAGGAAATTTCTCCAAGCAGTTTGTTCAATAGCTCGATAATTTCATTATTTTCAGTACTATCACCAGAAATATCAAGCCCATCTAAAGATTGGGCGTTTTCAAAAAAGAATGGTATATCACTAGATTCGCTTGTTGGAATATCCCTAACATAATATCCATATTCATTAGATACTTTTCTCTCTTTAAATTCTCTATACTGATCTCTTATTTTAAAAATTGGTAATAATATTTGACCACCAGTATAGTCATAAAATTCAATAAATTCTTCAATATTATTTTCAAAAATATTCCTAATTTCATTGATTGTCTTTTCATTAACCCCTGCAATAAAACCAGATCGATTTTCCTTATCTTCATCAATCCACTTATTGAGTCTTTCTTTATCAAAAAATTCATACCACTTTTCTAACATTTGTTCCAATTCTATACCTCCTTTCAAAAATATAAAAAAGAGGCAAATTGCCTCTTTCTAATTAAAATATGAAGATAATACTTTGATTACTGTAGGAATTGCAAAAATAAAAACCAGTCCTACAAATACCCCCCCTTGTTTTCTTATCCCACATTTGATCTTCCTGTGCATCAGCAAAAATTTGTCTTAATTTATAATATACACCCATAGCTGTAGCAAATAATACTGCCATTGTCTGAAAGAACAAAAGCGCATCTTCAGCAAAAGGGGTTACAAGTTGAATTAATGGATCAAATGACCCCATAGTAGTTATTTTGATAACTTCCATTGTAATAATTTCTTTCATAAAGTCTCCTTTCTAAAACTACATCAAAACCGTTATAATCCTTGTTCCATTTCTTCACTTTCCGCTTCGTGAGTAGTTTGTTCTTCGTATTCATTAGGTATTTTAAACAACTCAAATAATTCCTTTCCTGTTACTGTTGCTTCGATAATTTTATCACCAAATACTGGTTTCATTTGGTTTTCAATATCCTGACCAACAATTTTAGAACGCATTATGTTAAATTTAGAGTTTTTTGGGATATTAACAATTTTAATGTCATCTCTTCCTTTTATGTCTTTTATACAGTTCTGACTGATAGTTGCTCTGCACCCCATCAAATCACCTGCATGTTTTGGAAGTAAAATGCTTATCCTTTTATTTCCCTGTTCAGTTTGATACGGTTTACCTAACTGTTTTACCGAAACGGTAAAACTTAACCACTTTGTATCTTCAATAATATCTGCAAGTTCATTTGGCGAAATATTTTCAATTGCAGAAAAAAGATGTTTATATCTACCATCTTCTAATCTTTCTTCGCTCTTGCCCAAATCTAAAGTAATTTTTAAATATTTATAGTTATCAGGAAAATCAATATAACATAATTCACCTTCTATTGCCTGACTTGTATACCAGACAGGTACGATAAATGAGGCACGTATTGAATCTGGTAATTTTCCTACTTCATTTCCATTTTCATCTAATGTATTTCCAAAGTCACATCCTTTTGGCAAAATAAATTTATAGTAATCTTTTTGATTGATTGTTATACGGTTTACTGAACCATCTTCCTTTCTTACTAATAATTTTTTATTTAGTTTAATTCGCATAATTATTCCTCCCTAAATTGATAATGCCATTGCAACAGTTAAGCCAACTGCTATGGCAATAGCCAGTCTTGTTACAATAAATACAATTACATTTTCGATATCATTTTTAATCAGTTGACATAAAAAAACGATAAGGAATCCTACTGCAACAACTACACCACAAATAATTCCAATAATATTCATTTGCTTTTTCTCCTTTCAAAATATAAAAATATATAATAAAAAATCCATTGACATGGATTTTTATTATCTAACCGAATGTTACTTGATATCCCTTGCCATCTGGCATTAATGAATAAGAATTTACGACCCCACTGTTCACTTTACCCTCGGCATAACTTAATGCTTCATTGTATGTAGCAATCGATACCCCAGAAAAATATTTATTATACTGTGAGGGATTGGTAACCTTATTGCCACCTGTCCCGCCACTCGAACTATTATTTGCATTATTTTTATTATTATTTGAATTTTGACTGTTAGCACTGTTGTTTGGCTCTTTAGCTTTTACATTTACATTAATTTCTTTTGCGAGATTTCCACATGCGACTCTTATAATTGCAGTACCTGGAGCCACTGCTGTAATCTTTCCATTATCAACTACCACAATAGTGTTGTTGTCGCTCGTCCAATTTACACTTTGATCTTTTCCTTTAACCTTCGCAGATACAAGCAATGTCTCCCCAATATTTAATGAAATATTAGTTTTGTCAATCTCCAGTGAAGCCTTTTCATATATATTCAAAATAAAATCAGCACTCGATTTATTTCCTGCTTCATCTTTAGCAACCAATTTAAGATTGTACTTACCCGATTTTTTAGAGTTATAATCACCATTTATTGAAATCCTGATATCTTTCTTCTTGGACAGGTTATCCTTTATTTTGTAATCTAAATTCTTTTTTGAAAACTTTTCTCCAACTGTTAAATCAATTTCATTATTTTGTAATAGAATCAAAGGTGCAGTTATATCCTTTACAGTTACTTCTACTTTGTATTTGTAATCACCTAAAGAATAAACAAGTACATGTTTACCTAATTCATCTGCATCAAACTCAGGACAGATAATACTGTAATTATCAACAGTGATTCTTAGTTCATCCTTTAATCTATTGCTGTCTTTAATTTTTATATCATCTATACCCGACACAAATTTTGTAGTATCAACATTCTTTTCCCCATAGTTTATTACTATATCGCTATTAAATTTTATTTTATCTTTGCTGAAGTTTGGATCACTGAATAACTCACTTTGACAGCCACTAATAAAAAACATTAATATAAGTAAAAATATTACAACATATCTTTTTTTCATATTCTCCACACACCTTTCTTTTTTTGTATATGCCATCTAAATTTTTAAATAGCATATACAAAAAAGAGGCAAATTGCCTCTTTTAGTTTAATTAACAACTTTTTTTCCTTCTATAATAAGCAAGGGACATTCCTAAAACTGCAACACCTGTTAAAACAAGATAACTAAACGGATTGCTTAAATCACCAGTTTTTACCTTTTTAGCAACAGGCATCAGTTCATCATACATTGTTATTTTTTGAACTTCTCCAGTATCACTAACTGTAAATTCTTTATTTTGTGCAATTTTATAATTTACTGGTGCAATTACTTCTAACATTGTATATGTTTCACCAACTTTTAAGCCCGTAATTTTATGTGGTGTTTTTTCAGAAACCCACTCATCAATTATGTTTCCATTTTTATCTTTGATTTGTAAAGTTGCACCTTCTAATTCCTCTTGAGAAGTTATGTCTTTTTTATAAAATTCAAATTGAGTAATTTCATCTGTCATCTCAACAGTTAAATTTTGTTCTTTATTTGTTTTAAAGCTAACTGGCTCGGCTGTTGCATATCCATCAGGACTCTTTAGTTCTGTAATAACATATTCCTGATCTTCAACTGTACCTCTGATCATATGTGTTGTTTCATCACCGTTGATATCGATGTTATAATATTTAGTTTCACCATTTGCCTGCATTAAAAGTCTATAATCATCTCTATCTGCATTCTTAGAAATTCTGTAATATGTACTTGAATCATCTTCAATGTTAATAAACATATCACTAACAACTTCACCTGATGTAAGTTTAGTTTTCATATCCTCAGTAATATCGAAA
>OKGS01000261.1_pt1 | contig 17545 bp, 13 predicted proteins | sample 1613341 | NCBI WGS metagenome assembly OKGS01 (sample SAMN04436849, study PRJEB24849) | human gut metagenome | biome: human gut; feature: NICU; material: stool | host: Homo sapiens | place: USA: Saint Louis, MO | collected 2011-09-09 | reverse complement strand
GGGATGGACGTGAACCTGTCGCTGGTCTCCCGGATGCCGAAGGCGAAAGCGTAACGGGGCAGGATGTTGATGAAAACGGAACAGCCGTTATGGGGCAGGGGGATAATGATCTCGCCCCAGCATTTCCAGCAGCAGGCCGCTTATGCGGCCTGGAGCGCGGAGTGTATCGCCCTTATGGGCCTCTGCCACCCCTGGGGGGTAGTGGAGGCCGCCTTTGAGCCTGACCTTCTGAAGCTTAACCGCCTGCAGGCCCGGACGCTCCGGGTCCGCTTTCAGGACGGAACGCTGATTGATACCGGCAATGCGGATGCGCTGCCCCCGGCGCGGGATCTCGGCCGTGAATCGCAGGAGACGACGGTACTGCTTTCCCTGCCGTTGATGCGTGCCAACGGTAGCAACTGTCTGAAGCCGGAGGAGGTTGCCGAACGTCCGGTGCGCTATCGCCAGCGCTGGCACGATGTACGCAACCAGTTTGGTGACGACGACCGGCAGATAGCGGTCCTCCAGCCGGAGCTGAGCCTGCGCTTCAGTCACCAGGATAACAGCGACTATCTCACCTGCCCCGTTGCGCGTCTGCAGCAGGACTCTCAGGGTGCCTGGCGCCTGGATGAGACGTTCCTGCCGCCGCTGCTTTGCATTGATGGCAGCCCCTGGCTGCTGGCGCAGCTGGATCAGTTGATGCTACAGCTGCGCAACCGGCTGACCCGCCTGATGGCGATGCGCCGGGAGAGCAATGCCCGCATGGCCGACTTTGCGGTGGCCGACGTTTCCCTGTTCTGGCTGCTTAATGCGCTCAATAGCGCGGAGCCGGTGCTGGGGCAGTTTCTGCGGTTCCCGCAAAGCCCCGCCGAGCGGCTCTATCCCGAGCTTGCCCGGCTGGCGGGCAGCCTGCTGACCTTCTCGCTGGCGCACCAGGTGAGCGCTATCCCGGTTTACCGGCACGAGCAGCCGGAAGCAGTATTTCCGCCGCTGTTTAATCTGCTGAGCGATCTGCTGGAGGCAAGCCTGCCGTCGCGGGTGATCTCTGTCGAGCTGACCCATGACCGGCGATTGCGTCAATGGTTGGCCCGGCTGGAGGACCCCCGCCTGCGCGAGGAGGCGGACTACTACCTTTCCGTGCGCTCGCCGCTGCCTGCGGCGCAGCTGCTGGAGCAGTTCCCTCAGCAGTGCCGCGTCGGCAGCCCGGATTTTGTGACCGGCCTGGTCAATGCTTCCCGGCTGGGTATTCCCCTTAAGCCCCTGCACCATGTCCCGGCAGCGATCCCGCTGCGCCTTGAGAACCAGTATTTCGCCCTTGACCTCAGCGGGCCGGCGGCGCAGAGGATGCTGGAGGCGGGCAACTGCGCCTTCTATATTCCGGCAGCGCTCGGCGACGCGCAGCTCGAACTTTACGCGGTACTGCGCTCATGAAAGAAAACACCGGTTCATATATCGACACGCTGTTCTGGCCGGGCTGGCTGATGGTCAGCCGGCTGCGCAACGGCCAGGGCATCAGCGACGGCAGAGCGCTCTATCGCCGCACCTGCGACTGGCTGGACGACTGGCGGAAACAGCTTGAAGCGAGGGGCGTCCCGCAGGGCAGCATTGATAATCTGATATATACCCAGTGCGCGCTGTTTGACGAGAGCGTACTCAACCGCGGTAAGGAAGATGACGGCTACCGCGTCTGGCTGGCCAACCCGCTGCAGGCCCGCTACTTCAACACGCTCAACGCCGGGGAGGAGCTGTGGGAGCGCATCCGCACCGAGCTTCAGGCCCCCGCCCCGGACAATGCCGTGCTGACCTGCTTCTCCCGGGCGCTGAGCCTGGGCTTCGTCGGACGCTATCGCCAGCAGTCCGACGAGCGCCGCGAGGACGTGGTGCGTAACCTGAATCAGCGGGTCGCGCCGTTCACGCAGGTGGAAGAGGCGTCCATCGTCGTGCGGGCGGGCCGGCTCCGCGCTGGACGCCGTCTGTACTGGCTGTCATGGATTCTCGGCGCCGGCGCGCTGGCGGTGGTCTGGTTTACGCTCTCCGCCTCGCTCCAGCGGATGGTGTCAGCCATTGCCGGAGGCGGATAAGGGATGCGCAACCTCACCCGACAGATGCTGACTGCGCTGGCCCTGATACTGAGCCTGTGGATTATTCTCGGCTTCTGGCCGCTGGGAAGCGGCAGCCGCATCTTTCTGAGCGCGGTATCGCTGCTGCTCGCGGGCTGCGTGAGTGGGTATTTCTGGCGACAGCATCAGCCCGCTCAGGATGGTATCCGCGAACGCATCCTGCCGCCTGAGGATTTTGAAGGCGCGGTGGTGCTGGTCTGTGGCGACAGCTGCGCGCTCTTTGCACCGGACCGGGACAGCCAGGAGACCCGGCAGGGGTGGTATATCCCGGTTCGCGAACCGGAGCGGCTGGCATCGGTGGCAGAGTCGCTTGCCTCTGCCAGACCGGCCCTGATTTCACAGGTCTCGGTGCTGCTGGCGGTGGTGCCGGAGCGCTGGCAGGAGGCGGCCCTGTTCAGCAGTCAGCTGCATCAGTGGCAGCGCGCCGTGGCCCTGACCCGGCGGGCCTTTTCCGGCCTGCCGCCCGTCTGGTGCTGCGCGTGGCTGAATCCGCCGGAGAAAACGTCCGCAGCTGACTGTCGCTGGTATTTTCTGACCGATGGCCAGTCGGGTATTCAGGTGCAGGAGGCCGGTGCCGTCTCCCGGGACTGGCGCGGCTGGTGTGCGGATGATACGCAGCGGGGCGCCAGGCTGGACAGCGCCCTGTGGCTGCGGCAACTCTTTCGCTGGCTGAATCCGCAGGTGATGGAGGTAATAAACACCCGACATCACGATACGCCGGCACTGCCACCCCGAATGCTTGCTGTCTGCACCGGTCCCCTGAGTGCGCTGCCTGACAATCTGTGGCAGCGGCAGCTGGAGGATGTCACTACCCTGCGTGGCCGGACTGAGCAGGCGGCAGATTTTCCACCGCTTCCGGATTTACTGCTGTCACATTTGCAGCGGCGGCACGGCGTCAGCCGGATGATGCAGAGCCTGCGCCTGGCGGGGCTGCTGGCGGGGCTCTTTCTACTGCTGGCCATCACGGCGTCCTGGGTTAATAACCAGCGCCTGATTCAGAGCGTGGGTGACCACCTGGCGCTGTATCAGCGCCTGACCGGCAGTCCGCCCGGGCCGAAGCTGCAGGCGCAGCAGCAGCTGAGGCGCGATGACCGCCTGCTGGATACCTGGCAGCGGGAAGGGCCGCCGATGCGCTACACGATGGGGCTGTACCAGGGTTTTCGCCTTATCCCGCCTCTGCGGGCGGCAATTGACGGCTGGACTCCCCCGGCCCCGGCTGTCCCTGTCGTCAGCGCCCCCGTACCGGACGCCCCGCAGACCGTGCGTCTCAACAGCATGGCGCTGTTCGACACCGGGCAGTCGTCCCTGAAGCCCGGGGCCACGAAGCTGCTGGTCAGCGCCCTGGTGGGCATTAAGGCCAGGCCCGGCTGGCTGATTGTGGTCAGCGGCCACACCGACAGCACCGGCAGCCCGCCGGTCAACCAGGCTCTTTCCCTGCGGCGCGCCGAAGCGGTGCGCGACTGGATGCGCGACACCGGCGACGTGCCGGGGAGCTGCTTCGCCGTGCAGGGCTACGGCGCCGGCCGCCCGGCGGCAACGAACGACACCCCCGAAGGGCGGGCGCAGAACCGCCGGGTCGAAATCAGCCTGGTGCCGCAGGCGGACGCCTGCCGGGCGCCGGGCGAACCCCCCGCGCCATCGAAGGATGATGGCGCTTCACATCTCAGAGGAGAGTAACACGCATGGCAATTCCCGTTTATCTGTGGCTCAAGGACGACGGCGGCGCGGACATCAAAGGCTCCGTGGACGTTAAGGACCGCGAGGGCAGCATCGAGGTGGTGGCCCAGGAGCATAACCTGTACATCCCGACCGACAACAACACCGGCAAGCTGACCGGGACCCGCATCCACACGCCGTTCCTGTTCACCAAGGAAATCGACGCCTCCAGCCCGTACCTCTACAAGGCGGTGACCACCGGTCAGACCCTGAAGACGGCGGAGTTTAAGTGGTACCGCATCAACGACGCCGGACAGGAGGTGGAGTACTTCAACACGAAGCTTGAGAACGTCAAGGTGGTGAAGGTCGCCCCGCTGATGCACGACATCAAGGACCCGGCGAAGGAGAAGCACAACCACCTGGAGCGCCTTGAGCTGCGCTACGAAAAAATCACCTGGACCTACAAGGACGGCAACATCATTCATTCCGACTCCTGGAACGAACGCGTGACCGCATAACCCCCGGCGCGGACAGGGCAGCCTGTCCGCTTTTTTGCTGAGCGTCTGCCCCGCGGGCGCTGAGCAAAGCAACCCGAATCCTGCCTTTCCGCCTGATGCGCTTTGGTCAGTTGACAGCGACGGGCGGTAGCGTGCCTGACCCTCTCATAAGGAGCCCCCTGATATGGAAAACCCCGCCGTTCTGCTGCGCCGCCTCAACCCCTACTGCGCCCGCGCCCTGGAGGGGGCGGCCTCCCTGTGCCGGACCCGGGCCCACGCCGGCATCCTGCCCGAGCACTGGCTGCTCAAGCTGCTGGAGCAGGGGGAGGGCGACCTGACGGTGCTGGCCCGGCGCTATGAGTGGGACGTGGACGGGATGTGGCAGGACCTGCTGGCCTGGCTCGATAAGCAGCCGCGGTCGGTGCGCCAGCGCCCGCAGCTGTCAGACAGCGTGCAGAGCCTGCTGCAGGAGGCGTGGCTTATCGCGTCGCTCGCCGGCGACGGGCAGATGCGCAGCCTGCACCTGCTGATGGCCCTGACGCAGAAGCCGGCGCTGCTGGCCTGCGACGGCCTGTGGCCGCTGCTGACCCTGGGGCAGAGCCAGCTTGAGCGCCTGACGCCGCTGCTCGACGCGCAGTCGGAGGAGCGTCCGGAGGTGCAGCAGGTGGCATCGCCCGTGACTACGGATGAGGCGGCCCTTGCGGCACAGCCCGACGCGGCCCTGACGCCCGGCGAGCTGACCCCGGCCCTGCAGGGCGCCCTGGACAGGTTCACCCTCGACGTCACCGCGAAGGCGCGGGAGGGCAAAATAGACCCGGTGTTCGGCCGCGATACGGAAATCCGCCAGATGGTGGATATCCTCTCCCGGCGGCGCAAGAACAACCCGATACTGGTCGGCGAGCCGGGGGTGGGCAAGACCGCCCTGGTCGAAGGCCTCGCGCTCAGAATCGCCGAAGGCAACGTCCCCGCCTCCCTGAAACCGGTGAGCCTGCGCACCCTCGACCTCGGCCTGCTGCAGGCGGGGGCGGGCGTGAAGGGGGAGTTCGAGCAGCGCCTCAAAAACGTCATCGACGCCGTGCAGCAGTCGCCGCAGCCGGTGCTGCTGTTTATCGACGAGGCGCACACCCTCATCGGGGCGGGCAACCAGGCGGGGGGCGCGGACGCCGCCAACCTGCTCAAGCCCGCCCTGGCGCGCGGCGAGCTGCGCACCATTGCCGCCACCACCTGGAGCGAGTACAAGCAGTACTTCGAGCGCGACGCCGCCCTGGAGCGCCGCTTCCAGCAGGTGAAGGTGGACGAGCCGGACGATGACACCGCCTGCCTGATGCTCAGGGGGCTGAAGTCCCGCTACGCGCAGCACCACGGGGTGCACATCACCGACGACGCGGTCAGGGCCGCGGTCACCCTGTCGCGGCGCTACCTGACGGGCCGCCAGCTGCCGGACAAGGCGGTGGACCTGCTGGACACCGCGGCGGCGCGGGTGCGGATGAGCCTCGACACGGTGCCGGAGGAGATGGTGCAGCTGCGCGCGCGGCTCACCGCCCTTGAGCTCGAGGCGCAGGCCCTGAGGGAGGATATCGCCGCCGGCAGCGGCGGGCACGGCGAACGGCTGGCGGAGATTGCGCGCCAGCGGGAGGAGAAAAACGGCGCACTCGCTACTCTCACCGCGCGGTTTGAGGAAGAGAAAACCCTGACGACAGCGCTGATGGACTGCCGCCGGGACACCGGCCGGCAAAATGAGATACCTGACCTGAAGCAGCGGCTCGGCGCCCTGCAGCAGCCCCACGCCCTGGTGCAGGCGGACGTGGACGTCCGCACGGTGGCGCACGTCATCGCCGACTGGACCGGGGTGCCGCTCCCGTCATTAATGAAGGACGAGCAGACGGAGCTCCTGAACATCGAGCGCGGGCTCGGGAAAAGGGTGGTCGGCCAGGACGCGGCCCTGGCCGCCATCGCGCAGCGCCTGCGGGCGGCGAAGACCGGCCTGACGCCGGAGAACGGCCCGCAGGGGGTGTTCCTGCTCACCGGCCCGAGCGGCACCGGCAAGACCGAAACGGCGCTGGCGCTGGCGGACGCGCTGTACGGCGGGGAGAGGTCGCTCATCACCATCAACCTGTCGGAGTACCAGGAGCCGCACACGGTGAGCCAGCTGAAGGGCTCCCCGCCGGGGTACGTGGGCTACGGCCAGGGCGGGGTGCTCACCGAGGCGGTGCGCAAGCGTCCCTACAGCATCGTGCTGCTGGACGAGGTGGAGAAGGCGCACCGGGACGTGATGAACCTGTTCTACCAGGTGTTTGACCGGGGCTTCATGCGCGACGGCGAGGGGCGGGAGATTGACTTCAGGAACACGGTCATCCTGATGACCGCCAACCTCGGCAGCGATGCGATTATGGACCTGCTGGCTGAGCAGCCGGAGGCCACCGACAGTGAGCTGCAGGAACTGCTGAGACCCGTCCTGCGCCACCACTTCCAGCCGGCGCTGCTGGCGCGGTTCCAGACCGTAATCTACCGGCCGCTGAACGAGTCGGCGATGCGCGCCATCGTGGAGATGAAGCTTGCGCAGGTCAGCCAGCGGCTGCGCCGCCACTACGGCCTGAGCACGCACATTGACGAAAGCCTGTACGACGCCCTGACGGCGGCCTGCCTGCTGCCGGACACCGGGGCGCGCAACATCGACAGCCTGCTCAGTCAGCAGATACTGCCGGCGCTGAGCCGGCAGCTGCTGGCGCACATGGCGGCGGGGCAGAGGCCGAAGACGCTGACCCTGGGCTGGAGTGAGGAGGAGGGCATCGGGCTGGAGTTTACACATGGTTGAGAAGACAGAGGATAAATTAAAAGAAGGGGGGCAAAGGCTGCTGACTACAGGTGAGATCAGACTGGCAAAAGGTGTCTTTGCTTCCACGATTGAATATCAGAAGGTATGGATCCATAAGGATAGCTATCTTCCTTTTAATCTTCAGGATAAACATACTGCGATGACGCCAAACGGAGAAATCTATTTTCGTAATGAGTACCGGGATGATTTTTCAAAGTCAACAGACGATCTGCAACATCTCTTTATCCATGAAATGAGTCATGTCTGGCAACGGGCAAGGGGGATGAGTGTCACTATCCGAGGGATAATCAGTTGGATGGCCAGTTATCGTTATACACTTGATGGGCGTCTGTTAAGTGAATATCCCATGGAACAGCAGGCACAGATAATTGCAGATAATTTTGTTTTACAAACCTTCGGCTATGAAATCTGGCGTCATCTGAGAAATGGAAATTATCCTGATATTACTCTCGATGGTGATCTCTCTGAGTCAGTAATACGCAGAGGTTATAAAAATGTACTGAGAGGCTTCCCATGGTGAGGAGTGTTATTTTTCGCAGGTTATGGACTGCGTTTTTATCCGTGGTCTGTCTGGTGGCTTTGGCTGGATGTCCCGGCGCAGGTGACAGAATGCGCCTTGATGAAACTGCTTCGGCCAGCAGAAAGGGAGGCAGTATTTGTCTGAGCATTGCGGATGCACAAGATTATCAACCAGTTGATATTGGGATAAACCTTCGGGGGACCCCTTCAAAGAAGAAAAAATTTGACTTCTCTCCGGATTTAAAAATTGTCGAAGGTTCACTGTGTATCCCTTTTTCCTATTATCATTTTGTGACGGGTGATAAATATATCATTGAATTTGTCCTTCATTCAGCCAGAAAGAGTAGTGAGCCAAGAAAATTTGTTGTCGGTATCGAAATTAATGATAATCAGGTTTATAACTTTCCTCTATCAGATCGCGAAATAACAAGGCCATATGGTTCTATTGAAGTCCCTGAAGAATGAATGGCTGCATTGTAATATTCCGACTTTCAACATGCCGAACAAAATTTATGGATAACAGGTTAACCCTGTGGAGCTAATATCATGAATCTGACAAATAGCCTGTCCTCTTTAACAGAGCGTGTTGGCCTGAACCGCTATCATCTGCATATCCCCTCATGTTCTTCACCGCTGGACGTGGAAGAGTTCAGCGGCAGGGAATTTATGAGTGAGCTCTATCACTACACTGTTCTCTTTACTAGTACTGACCTGAATATCAGCCCGGTACAGATGCTGAATAAACCCGCCACTCTGACAATGGGTACGGGATCGCTGATGGCGCTTTCAGGACAAAAAGTCGTGCCCGGTGTGGTGACGCATTTTAAGCGGATCGGCGGCTCCCGCGACCAGGCGAAATATCAGATTACCCTTGAACCTTTTTTGTCTCTTCTGCGCAATCAATTCCGTACCCACCGCTTCTTCGTCAATAAATCCGTCGCGGATGTCGTTGAGGAAGTGCTCCGGGATCATGGTCTGAAGGAGTGGGAGTATCACTTTGTGCTGAAGGCGGACTATCCGGTACGTGAGCAGATAAATCAGTACCGGGAAAGCGATCTTGCATTCATCGAGCGCCTGCTGTCAGAGGTAGGCATATTCTACTTCTTTACCCTGCACCCTGAGACGCAGACTGAGGTCGTCAATTTTGGCGATAAGCAGAGCGCCTGGCAGTTTGACAAAATCCTGCCGCTGAGCAGCCCGTCAGGTGAGAATGACAACGGCGTGAGTTCGGTATGGGGGATCGATGTCCGGCACAATGTCGCTGAACGTTCGGTAACCGCCAATGATTATAACCACCGCGAGGCGCAGAAGATCCTGCTGTCGGCGCCGGCGGACATGACCTATGGTGAAGGCGAAGCCGTTACCTACGGCGACGTGTACCACTACCGTGCACGCCACCTTGAAACCGGTGCGAAAATCACGCCGGCTGCCGAAACGGGTAACTTCCTCGCCCGCCTTGAGCATGAGCGATTTTTGTCGGGCCAGACAACGGTTACCGGCTACAGCACCGACGCCACGCTGTCCCCGGCGCAGGTTCTGACGATCAGTGAAGTCGCGGTGCCGCCCACGCTGCCTTCGGGAGCGGAAAACGGCATTATCATCACATCTGTGGGCTACATGGCCAGCCGGAAAGAGGCGCTGATAGTGATGTGGGAGGGAATGCCCTACAGCGAAACCCGCTGCTGGCGGCCGCCGGCACGTCCGCGCCCGGTAATCAGCGGCACGCTGACGGCACGCGTCACCAGCGCCAAAAGCAACGACATCTACGCCTGGCAGGACGCGTCCGGCATGTACCGCGTAAAGTTTGACGCCGACCGGGACGGCAAAAGCCAGGGCCAGGAAAGTATGCCGGTGCGGCTGGCCAAGCCCTACGGCGGCGACGTCTACGGCTTCCATTTCCCACTGATCCAGGGCACCGAGGTTGCCATCGCCTTCCACGAGGGCGACCCGGACCGGCCCTATATCGCCCACGCGATGCACGACTCCCGCCATGTCGACCACGTCACCGAGAAGAACCATACCCGCAACGTGATACGCACGCCGACCAACAATAAGCTCAGGATGGAGGACGAGCGCGGGAAAGAGCATATCAAGCTCAGTACCGAATACGGGGGCAAGACGCAGCTGAATCTTGGGCATAACGTGGATACGTCACGCTCGCTTAGGGGGGAAGGTGCGGAGCTGCGCACGGATAAGTGGGTGGCTATACGGGGAGGTTCAGGAGTATTTATTACTGCGGATGCACAGCAGCAAGCTCAGGGGGATATGTTGGCTATGCAGGTTGCGCTGAGTCAACTTCAACAAGCGCAACAGTTAACTCAGTCTTTACGCGGAGCGGCAGAGGTGGCAAAGGCGGAACTGGCAGACCTTCAATCCCAAAAGGCATTATTGAGTGAGGCAATCACACAACTTAAACAATCTGTATTATTACTCTCAGCGCCATCAGGTATAGCTCAGACTACAGCCAAGAGCCTGCAGTTATCAGCAGGTCAAAATATTATTACAACGAGTGGTGAAAATACGGATTTTAGTGTGCTTAAGGCATTTCGGGTAGCAGCTGGGGAGTTGATAAGTTTGTTTGCAGAAAAAATGGGCATCAAAATTTTCGCAGCAAAAGGAAGAGTCGAAATTCAGGCCCAGAGTGATGAATTGGCTTTGAATGCTCTTAAAGATATTCGAGTCAGTAGTAGTGAAGGGAAAATCATTATTCGTGCTGAACAGGATATTTTACTGATCGGTAGCGGTGGTGCATATATACGCATCGGGAATGGAGAAGTAGAAAGTGGTGCTCCAGATAAAATTATTCAACGTGCAGCAGTATGGCAAAAATTCAGTGGTCAAAGTGCTAGTGTTATGGCACAAAAGTGGGATAAAGCTGATTTCTCATATACACCAAAAGCAATACATCTTTATGATGGAGAGGCTCTTCCTGCTCAAAATATGGTAGTGAAGTCTGAGGATGATGGAATTAAAATATTATCTACTGCTCAAAATGGGAAAGCTACTTTACAAAAGCAAAGTGGCGTAGCGGCTGACAGAATGCAATTTAAGGATAATAAATAAATGCCAAAAAAAACTGAAAATGAAATTGTTGCCCTTCCATATTATGAACGAAATGGAAAGGCATCTTATCCTCTCCCTAATGCCAAGATTGAGGATGACCTAATCATTGCTTGTCCTAAAGTTGCGGAGAAAATTATTCCGATAATATTTCTACCCGGTGTTATGGGAACGAATCTAAAAAAAAAAGGCAGTGATGAAAAGGTTTGGAATGCGGAAATGCCTCAGGCTATTGATTCACTAATATGGCTAGGTAAAGATAATCAAGAGCGAAAAAAACTACTTGACCCAATAACCACGGAAGTGGATAAGAGAGGTAAAGTACTTTATACAAATTTAGAAGCTAATCGATTTCCTTCGAGAGAAAGCCGGGATTGGGGAAGTGCGGTTTATTATAGTTACGGAGAGCCGCTGCATGTTTTACAGTGTATGCTTAATGATGATCACATTCTTTTAGATAATCTGCTTAATGACACAATACGAATGACTACAAGGCAGTTGCTGATTGGTGAGGATCTTGGTGCAGAAATTGGTGAAGAGGCTCTAACTAATGAAGAGGTCAAGCACAGTTATGATTTTCTTTTTCCTCTACATGTTTTTGGCTATAACTGGCTCAGATCAAATGCAGAATCGGCTAGTGAATTAAGTGATTATATAACAAGTGTATTTGAAACCTATCATGGCAGGTTAGCGATAGAGAAAGTTATTCTGGTTACCCATTCGATGGGAGGACTGGTTGCGCGACATTACTCTGAAAATTTAGGAGGGCAAAACAAGATCCTAGGAATTGTACATGGTGTAATGCCAGATTTAGGATCTCCTGCTACATATCGGAGAATGAAAACAGGAGAAAGGGGTGTTGTTGGAAGTGTAATTGGCTACGATGCGAAAAGTATGATGCCAGTACTGGCGCAGTCTCCTGGCCCACTTCAACTGGCCCCTGGGAGAGCATATAAAAAAGGTTGGCTTAAAATTCACAGTAGCGAAGGTGTTATAAGTAAACCAGTCTCTGATCCTTATGAAGAAATTTATCTTCAGGAGGATGCATGGTGGAGATTATGCGAGAAAGAGCTATTGCTTGATAATATTGAGGATGAATGGACTAAATATACCAAAATAATCACTTTTACTGTTTGTGATTTTATTGAGGGAATTAGAGGGAAATATCACCCCAACACTTATGCTTTTTATGGTGCAAGCTCTAAATGCCCATCAGATGACCATTTGATATGGGAACAACGTAAAGTTCCAAGACCAGTATTTGGTCAAGATTTTGACTCCCCAACCTTGCGGCAACCGGATGGTATTATATTTGAGCTTACATCCTCTGGGAGCCCTGGTGATGGTACTGTTCCCGTCTGCTCTGGACGAATTTCGTTTCCCGGCGTACGTGCTCTGTTGGCTACAAAAGTTGATCATGAGGGGGCTTACTCAGTAGGTAATCCAGGTGTAGAAAATGGTTTATCCGTTGCAATGAAGTTTACTTTGAGGTCGATAATTAAAATGGTTCGTGAGGTTAAAATATGCGGCTGAAGCATTTATGGTTAGGCTGCACTATTATAATTCTTTTTTTTATTATCATATATTGGTTATTGACACGAGTATGGTCAGTCCCTCCTTTATCAGCAGAGGAAAAAAAGATGACAGATAATCTTTTTGGGTATACGAAAAAACAATGTATCGGACGTTATATTTTTGAAGTGCCATCTATATTCCATAATACATTGACGAATCAAGTATGGTTCAATGATGTACAGATCTCGACTAAGCGAATATATCGCCCTGCATTTGAGCAGCGGATAAAGTTACGCGAGGAAGAGCTCTTAAAAACTTACTCTGTGAATCAGAGAGATAATCCATATCTTAAACAAGTTTATCGTTTAAGTAATGATATAATAATATTTGACAAAAATGAAGATAGAAGTGTTTCTGGGGCAAGTCGTATATTGGAAGGTTATTATTATAACAATGGAGTTGAGTTTATGTTTCAAACTGGGTTTGTTGATTTGCAAGATCCTAAATATTCAGATAAAAAGAAAATGATGTCGATTGCCGGAGTTAATGAAAAAGAGTTCAATACTAAGCTTCGAAAGCTAACAGAAATGCAAAATTTGATTTCCAGACTATCGGGAAGGGGAGATGAAGAGATACCCACGAAGCCAGGTGTCTGCATACCTAATGGATTTGTGGTTGATGGAGATACTCAATCCGAAGAAAAAATATATCTGCTTTATCGACTAAAAAATTTTTCATTTGCAGTAGCAAGTGATAATACGCAACCTAAAAACAATGGCCTTTTAACCAGAGTGAATGAATCGACTCCAGCAATGATTAAGGCAGGTGCCATGACCCTTAAAAAAGGGGCAGTTGTATCTAATGATATAAATGTAGAAGAGTGGTTAGTCAAGGGAGTACAGGAAATTTACCAACCGGAAGAAAAGAAAGTAACTGCATATAGATTCTTGTTATTCGGTAATGAGAAAATAACGGATTATAAACATCCTGTATTATCCATTGAGCTTAGTAATTCCGGTCTTGAAACAAAAGATTACTCAGATTCTCAGTTGGTTGATATTTGGGATAGGATTACAAAAACCTTCAAATATAGAGCTAATGCGTTTTAATTTAAATAGCTATAAATAAATTACTCCTAAACCAATTGGTTTTATTTTCAACAAAAAATGCTTATTATTATGCTAAGTGAAGAGGTAATTTATGCCAGCAATCATTTGTTTAGGTGATGTTACTACTCATGGGGGGGAAATTGTATCGGTCTCGTCAACTATGTTTATTGATGGTATTCAGGTTGCGCTTATAGGCGATATAGTTTCTTGCCCTATACATGGATCAAATAAAATTATTGAAGGAGCAATCTCTACTCAGGAAAATGGTATGGCTGTTGTTGTGGAAAACTGTCTTACTGAATGTGGTAGCAAGGTTATTAGTTTACAACATCATGCTTTAGTTGAGGAATAGCAATGTCATGGCCGATTCCTGTTATTGAAGAGAAAAGAATAAATTTACCTCCGAACTTTAAGAACTGGGGGGGTATATTTATAGCTATGGTGTTGATGGGGGGCATATTAATACTTTTTATGGGGAAGGCAACAACCTATGGGCAGATATTATTCTATGGTGTTCTGCCAGCTGCTTTACTATGGCTAACCTTTTTTGGTCTGACAGTCTATCGTTACGAACGATCCATTAATATTGCGCTACAGTGGAATGTCGAGACTGAAAGAACAAAACTCAACTGGCAGCGCTGGAGTAGAAAACAGCAGAGAGTAGTCGGTAATTTTGTATTGACCCCAGAAAAAGAAGGTGTTAATAGTATGTTGGGTAAGCCTGAAAATATCCCGGCTTACCCTGAAAAAATGCGCTCTCTTTCTACCATCTTTAACGATATTGGCGATTGTTTTTCGTTTATTGATAAAGAAATGGAAAAACAATGTCCTGGCTATCGTCATTATCTTAGAACGATTATTGTAGAACATTCCGATAAATATCCCAACAGATTAGTTAATAAAGCTGTCTACTACCAGTGGGATCTATATCCTGAGTATTCTGAAGGCAAAACTCAATTCTGCGCAAGCGATGACAAAGAGTTGAATGGTTTAGCTCTGTTAATTTGCCTGCAAGGCTGGATGAATGATGTAAAAGCTAATTATAGTGAGTTTATCACGGCGCAGTTAATTGCAGCTGATTCATTCCATAGCAATGAATTTAATACTATTTCCGGAACAGGCAGGCTACTTACCTCTGATGATTTGATTAAAGCTCTGGATATGATGTATGAATACAATATACTGAGTAGTAAAGAATTGCGCCATATATGGATAACGGGAGTAGATGGAAAACGGCGTGCGGAACTGATTCAGTATACGCTTAAAAAACAATGGCCTCTTCCTGATGGTAATCCTCTAATTTCTATTGATCACTCATTTGGACCTCAGGGTCCCTTAATACTTCCTGTTGCTGTATCCCTGCTTACGGATGCGGTGAAAAGTGAAGGGGGGATGCAATTACTTGTTTCACAGGATAAAAATAAATTATTTTCACTTTGCTTGATCACCCGGGAACTGTTGTTATGACGAGAGGTACGTTATTACTAAATGCCCGCTATGGTATAAGGGGACATACCATATTTATTATTGGGCTAGCAAGTATAAGTGCATTTTTGCTTTATATCTGGAAAGATGAAATCGCCGCATTGGGGATTACACATCCGGTAATGTGGACTATCTGGGGGTGTTTTTTTTTAGTATTGCAGCTTCTGGCTGCCACTGTGTTTCTGCTCAGGCGGTTGGGGTACAGAAAAGCCCAGCGTCCTTACCTTCCGCAAAGCGTTCACCCGTCTACAGAAAAAAAAACAGATGAGCAGGTATAGTTCTTCAGAATTCTCATCTGAAGTTAGTCACATCTGTCAGATTCTACGAAGTTTATATGGTTGGTTTTGGCGGCATAAAACTCGCTTTTTGATTGTTATCGGTAAAGTTTCTGACGTCGAACAGCTTACCCCTGGTCTCACCACTGACCTCTGGCAAGAGGGCCACTGCACCCTCCTGCTGTGGGGCGGCGATTTGGAAAGCCCTGCTGACGAGGTGTGGCTGAAGGCCCTGCGCCGCCTGCGCCGCCGGCCGGCAGACGGCCTGGTGTGGGTCACGTCGGCTTTCGATAGGCTCCCTGCCCCGGGGCTGGGGCAGCCTTCGGAGACTCCTTCTGAAAATGCCATGGATTCGCAGGCCCACGCCCTCGCCAGCCGGGCGGAAACCCTGGGCTGGCAGCTTCCCCTTTACGTCTGGTCGCTGCACCCGCATGCGGGCAGCGCGGATGGGCGCACGGTGCAGGCAACCGGTTGCCTGCTGCCCGGGGGCTGTACCCCGGAAGCACTTTCAGCACAGCTGCAGGCGCTGACCGCCAGGCTGATTGCCCCCGGCGTACAGCAGACCTGCGGCGCATCGCAGCACAACTTCCTGCTGGCGCTGGCCGACCAGCTTGCCCGGGTGCCACAGAGCGTGGCGGGGCCGCTGTCTGCGATGCTTAACCCGTACCGTCCCCTGAAGCTGGCGGGCGTGGCGTTCAGTCAGGTTTCTCCGGAAGCCGCGCGCGGGGTAAAGCATCACTGGGGCATGGACCGGCGCTGGGATGCGCTCCCTTCCTCAGCGCGCACGCTGCCCGCCGCGCTGCGCCCCCGCAGGCCGGGACTGCCCTGGCGGCGGCTGACGGCATCCGCCGCCGCCCTGGCGATGGTCCTCTGGGCAGCCTGGACGGTGCTGGCCTTCATCAGCAACCGTGCCCTGGTGAGCGACGCCCGGCAGCAGGTAACCGCGGTCAGTGAGCCAGAGCAGCCCATGGCTGAGCGACTTCGGGCCCTGATGGCCCTGCAGACCACGCTGGCACAGCTCCAGTACCGCGCTGATCACGGCGCGCCCTGGCACACCCGTGCCGGGCTCAGTCAGAACGACGCCCTGCTGGCCGCGCTCTGGCCCCGCTACATGCAGAGCGCGCAGCCGCTGCTGGGCGAGGCTGCGGGGCGCTATCTTCAGCATCGGCTCAGCGCCTTCACCGGCATGCCGCCCGACAGCCCGCTGCGCGAGCGGGGGGCGAAGGTCGCCTATGACCAGCTGAAGCTTTACCTGATGCTGGCCCGGCCGGCGCGCATGGGCCCGGCCTGGTTCAGCCGCGCGCTGATGGAGACCTGGCCGCGGCGGCAGGCGGTTAAGGACGGATTCTGGCAGGGCTCGGGCCCGCTGCTGCTGAGTTTTTACGGCGCGGCGCTTGCGCGCCATCCGCAGTGGCGCCTGCCCGCAGATGAGGGGCTGGTCAGCCAGGCCCGCACCATGCTGGTCCGCCTCACGGGTATGCGCAACAGCGAAACCACCCTCTACCAGAAAATGCTCGCGCAGGTCGCCCGTCAGTACGCCGACATGCGCCTGGAGGACATGGTGGCCGACCGCGATGCCGCCCGCCTGTTCACCACCGACGAAGTGGTGCCCGGCATGTTTACCCGCCAGGCCTGGGAGCAGGCGGTGCAGCCCGCCATTGATAAAGTCGTGGAAACGCGCCGCGATGAGCTGGACTGGGTGCTGACCGACGGCAGGCAGGACCCGCAGCAGAACGCCTCCCCGGAGGCGCTGAAGGCCCGCCTGACGACGCGCTACTTCGCCGACTTTTCCGGCGCCTGGCTTGCGTTTCTTAACAGCCTGCGCTGGCAGCGCGCCGCTACCCTGTCGGACGCCATCGACCAGCTGACCCTGATGGCCGATGTGCGCCAGTCGCCGCTGGTGGCCCTGATGAACACCCTCAACGTGCAGGGGCGCACCGGGCAGACCGGCGAGGCTATCTCTGATTCGCTGGTCAGGTCGGCGAAAAACCTGCTCGGCGGTGACGGTAAAACCGCCATCGACCAGAGCGCCGGGTCGCACGGGCCGCTGGATGACACCTTCGGCCCGGTGCTGGCGCTGATGGATAGGAACAGCGGCGGTCAGGCCCAGAGCCTGCAGGTGTTTCTGACCCGCGTCACCCAGGTGCGCCTGCGCCTGCAGCAGGTGACCAACGCCGCCGACCCGCAGGCGATGACTCAGGCCCTGGCCCAGACGGTATTTCAGGGGCGCGCCGTAGATCTTACCGAGACCCGCGACTACGGCAGCCTGGTGGCCGCCGGGCTGGGGCAGGAGTGGAGCGGCTTTGGCCGCACGGTGTTTATCCAGCCGATGGAGCAGGCCTGGCAGCAGGTGCTTTCGCCTGCGGCGGACAGCCTCAACGCCCAGTGGCAGCAGGCGGTGGTCAGCGACTGGAACAGCGCGTTTGGCGGGCGCTATCCGTTTAATAACGCCAGCAACGACGTCTCCCTGCCGCTGCTGGCGAAATACCTCAAC
>OKGS01000241.1_pt1 | contig 18944 bp, 15 predicted proteins | sample 1613341 | NCBI WGS metagenome assembly OKGS01 (sample SAMN04436849, study PRJEB24849) | human gut metagenome | biome: human gut; feature: NICU; material: stool | host: Homo sapiens | place: USA: Saint Louis, MO | collected 2011-09-09 | reverse complement strand
GCCTCCAGCCCGGCCAGATAGCGGCCAAAATCATCCATGCCGAGCTGGCGCAGGCGGCGCACCAGCCGGTTGTAAACCATGTCCCGCTTGTGATCCGCCAGCACAATGCCCGCGCGCTGGTAGATAAGCTGGCAGATGCGCCGGAACTGGTCGTCGGTGAGCGCCAGTCGCTGCGTCATCTGCGCAAGGAGAGAGCTGTGCCCGTCGGGCAGCGTTGAGGTCATAGCGCCTTCTTGAACGTCACTGTTATGAAATCGCGACGGCGAGTTCCGCCGCCGTCGCGTCGTCCTGCTGCGGTCTGTCGTCAAGTTCAAAGCGGGAACCCCGGGCGCGCAGCGCTTCCGCCTGCCCCGCCAGTTGCTCTGCCGCGGCGGCCGCTTCGCTGACCAGAGAGGCGTTCTGCTGAGTCACCCGATCCATCTCGCTGACGGCCTGCGCCACCTGTCCGATGCCGCGCCGCTGCTCGTCGGAAGCCGAGGCTATCTCCCCCATGATGTCGTTGACCTGGCTTACCGCCTGCACGATTTCGCTCATGGTGCTGGCGGTAGTGTCCACCAGAGCCGACCCCTGCTGCACCCGGGAGACCGAGGCTTCGATAAGCACTTTGATCTCTTTCGCCGCCTCTGCGCTGCGGCTGGCCAGGTTACGCACCTCGCCGGCCACCACCGCAAAGCCGCGCCCCTGTTCCCCGGCGCGCGCCGCTTCCACCGCCGCGTTAAGGGCCAGAATATTGGTCTGGAAGGCAATGCCGTCGATAACGCTGATAATGTCGGCAATCTTCTGCGAGCTGGTAGTGATTTCGCGCATCGTCTGCACAACATTGTCCACCACCTTGCCGCCCTTCTGCGCCGTTTCGGAAGCATTGAGCGCCAGGTTGCTGGCCTGGCGGGCGTTCTCCGCATTCTGCTTCACGGTCGCCGTCAGCTGTTCCATGCTGGCCGCCGTCTCTTCCAGCGACGCCGCCTGCTGCTCGGTGCGGGAAGAGAGATCGTTATTGCCCATCGCAATCTCGCTGGCGCCGCTGTAAATCGCATCGGCGCCGCTGCGCACTTCGCCGACGGTGCGCGCCAGCTCGCCCTGCATGTGGCGCAGGGAGTCCGCCAGGCGGCCCATCTCATTGGTGCCGTGCACGTCGATAGGCTTCAGCAGGTCGCCGCCGGCGATGTGGCGAATACTCTCCATCAGGCGATGCAGCGGGCGGATCACCGAGTGGTTGATACCCGTCCACACCACCAGAATAATCACCAGTACCGTCACCAGCACGCCCACCAGGATCCAGATAGCCTGGTTATAAGAGCGCTGGTTATCTTCCACGGCCTGCTCGTAAAGGCGGTCGTTTTGCTGGAAGTAGTTGACGTAGGCCTTTTCAAAACCATCCTGATAACCCTGGGTTGGCTGATCGAAGAAGGCGTTGATTTTTCCCGCTTTTAGCAACTCAATCAGCTCCGCCAGCGCGCCGTGATAGATGTCGTAGTTGCGCTTGATGTCGAGCGCCGAGGCCTCGCTCTGGCGCGGATCCCGCGGCTGACTCTGATATTCCGCCCAGCGTTTTTCCGCCTCCTGCAGCGACAGGCTGGCGGTCTGCATCAGTTCGGCAACCGTCGCGCCGCTGCCGATATTGTTCTGATCCATCATGTAGCGGATCCCGGCGCGGTTCAGCGTATTGCGGGTCTGCAGCAGCGCCACCCAGCTGCCGTTCAGCGTCGACTGCTGCTGGCGGATGACTTTCTGAACGTTGAAGTTTTCTTTGTCATTTTTCAGGGCGCTGAAGAAAAGGCCGCCGGAGGTCAGTTGTAAAAGACCAAACAGCACTAATACCAGCACCAGGCTGGTGACTATCTTGATACGGTTAAGCATGTCGTTTCATTCCAGTGAGCAGATTAAAGAATTAACGGCCTGCCGTGAAAAAACTTTAATCATTTTGATCCTGCTCATGGGCGGTAACAGAGATTTTTTTTGCGCAGAAGCTGCGCTGCGGCGGACGGCGGCCCACTACCGGGATGGAAAGGCGCTGGCGCTGGACGCGGGCGCGCTGAAAAGCGTCGGCATCATGGATCAGCACTGCATGCTGAACGTCGCGCCCGGCTGCAATGTGCAGGTCGGCGATATTCTGATTTTTGGCACCTCGCACCCCTGCCTGACCTTCGACAAGTGGAAGACGCTGCTGCTGGTGGATGATGAGTATCGGGTGGTTGAGGCGCTGGAGACGCTGTTTTAAATAAGGCGAGTATTCATCAGCCGTCCAGAAACACCGGCGCGGCTGATGAAGCGTTATTTGCCCGCTAATCCCTGCCAGTAGCGATTTGCCATCGCGCTGTAGATATCTTCGTCGGCGGCGGAGGCGCCATGCTGGCGCTGAAAAGCGCGTTCGCTTTCCGCCGCGCGGCTGCTGACTCTCTTTTCCTTCATTGGGGAGCCAACCTCAACAAGAATCGGGAGCTGAAGCTGATGAGGATCATTTTTACTCATGCTGTTCACCTTCTGGTGCTATGACTTTCGGAAAGCGGAAAGCCTTCTCTTTTACTTCTGCGACGACAACTTGGCTACTGAGTTCTGTTGCAGCTCACTGCCTCTTTATTTGCGTTGTGCACATTACGCTTAATATGCGCGTAATCAAAATCTTAAGCGTGATTTGAATCACAATTTCAGTTGTCGGAATCAGTACAAAAAACCGCTCAGCCGGAAAAATAACCGCTCGCCCCGCCATACAACCACTCACCCATAATCAGACGCGCACGCACCCGCGCGTCTGGCACGATAGCCATAGCATCCGTTAACAGCACCCAGCAATAAACAAAACAATATCTCCTCTCTACTCTCAGTCAGGTTGTTACTATGGACATGAAAAAACTCATCCGCCATCTCCCCTGGGCAGCGCTCGGCATACTCGGCGCGTTCTGTCTGGCGGTGGTGGCCCTGCGCCGGGGCGAGCACGTCAGCGCCCTGTGGATCGTCGTCGCCTCGGTCTCGGTTTATCTGGTGGCCTACCGCTACTACAGCCTCTACATCGCCCAGAAGGTGATGAAGCTGGACCCGACCCGCGCGACGCCGGCGGTTATCAATAACGACGGCCTCAACTACGTGCCAACCAATCGCTACGTGCTGTTCGGCCACCACTTTGCCGCCATCGCCGGCGCGGGCCCGCTGGTGGGCCCGGTGCTGGCGGCGCAGATGGGCTATCTGCCCGGCACCCTGTGGCTGCTGGCGGGCGTGGTGCTCGCGGGTGCCGTACAGGACTTTATGGTGCTGTTTATCTCTTCCCGGCGGAACGGCTCGTCGCTCGGCGAGATGATCAAAGAGGAGATGGGCCGGGTGCCCGGCTCCATTGCCCTGTTCGGCTGCTTCCTGATCATGATTATTATCCTCGCGGTGCTGGCGCTTATCGTCGTCAAGGCGCTGGCGGAAAGCCCGTGGGGCGTGTTTACGGTCTGCTCGACGGTGCCGATTGCCCTGCTGATGGGCATTTATATGCGCTTTATTCGCCCCGGCCGCGTCGGCGAAGTGTCGGTTATCGGCATCGTGCTGCTGGTGGCCGCCATCTGGTTCGGCGGCGTCATCGCCCACGACCCGTACTGGGGCCCGGCGCTGACCTTTAAGGACACCACCATCACCTTCACCCTGATCGGCTACGCGTTTATCTCCGCCCTGCTGCCGGTGTGGCTGATTCTGGCGCCGCGTGACTATCTGGCGACCTTCCTCAAGATTGGCGTTATCGTCGGGCTGGCGATCGGCATCGTTATCCTCAATCCGGATCTGAAAATGCCGGCGATGACCCAGTACGTCGACGGCACCGGCCCGCTGTGGAAAGGCGCGCTGTTCCCGTTCCTGTTTATCACCATCGCCTGCGGCGCGGTCTCCGGCTTCCACGCCCTGATCGCCTCGGGCACCACGCCGAAGCTGCTGGCCAATGAAACCGATGCCCGCTTTATCGGCTACGGCGCGATGCTGATGGAATCCTTCGTGGCGATCATGGCGCTGGTGGCGGCCTCGATTATCGAGCCGGGCCTCTACTTTGCGATGAACACCCCGCCGGCGGGCCTCGGCATCACCATGCCGAACCTGCACGAGATGGGCGGCGAGAACGCGGCGCTGATCATGGCCCAGCTGAAAGACGTTAGCGTTCACGCGGCGGCCACCGTCAGCTCCTGGGGCTTCGTGATTTCGCCGGAAGAGATCATGCAGACCGCGAAAGATATCGGCGAACCGTCGGTGCTCAACCGCGCTGGCGGCGCGCCGACCCTGGCGGTGGGTATCGCCCACGTCTTCCACAAGGTACTGCCGTGGGCCGATATGGGCTTCTGGTATCACTTCGGCATCCTGTTTGAAGCGCTGTTTATCCTCACCGCGCTGGATGCGGGCACCCGCGCGGGCCGCTTTATGCTGCAGGATCTGCTCGGCAACTTTATCCCGTTCCTCAAGAAAACCGATTCGCTGGTGGCGGGCGTGCTGGGTACCGCGGGCTGCGTCGGCCTGTGGGGCTACCTGCTCTATCAGGGCGTGGTGGATCCGCTGGGCGGCGTGAAGAGCCTGTGGCCGCTGTTCGGCATCTCTAACCAGATGCTGGCCGCGGTGGCGCTGGTGCTCGGTACGGTAATTCTGGTGAAGATGAAGCGCAGCAAGTACATCTGGGTCACCGTGATCCCGGCGGTATGGCTGCTGCTGTGCACCACCTGGGCGCTGGGCCTGAAGCTGTTCAGCAGTAATCCGCAGCTGGAGGGCTTCCTCTACATGGCCAACCAGTATAAAGAGAAGATTGCCAGCGGCAGCGCGGAACTGACCGCGACGCAGATTGCCAACATGAACCATATCGTGGTGAACAACTACACCAACGCCGGGCTGAGCATTCTGTTCCTGGTGGTGGTGTACAGCATCATCTTCTACGGTATTAAGACCTGGCTGAAGGTGCGCAATATCGACAAACGCACCGACCAGGAGACACCTTACGTGCCGGTGCCGGAGGGTGGTGTGAAGACCTCCTCTCATCATTAATCCAACATGGCCCCGCAAACGCGGGGCCTTCACTTATCAGGCGCCGCGTAGTCTGCTAACGTGGACGAAAAATCCCAAGGAGCCGCACATGCCCCCTATCGCCGTCACCCTACTCACCGGCTTTCTCGGCGCCGGAAAAACGACCCTGCTGCGCCATATCCTCAACGCGCAGCACGGCCACAAAATTGCCGTCATTGAAAACGAATTTGGCGAAGTTTCTATTGATACTCAGCTGGTCGGCGACCGTGCGACGCAGATCAAAACGCTGACCAACGGCTGCATCTGCTGCAGCCGCTCAAACGAGCTGGAAGACGCCCTGCTGGATCTGCTCGACGGCCGCGATCGCGGGGATCTCGACTTTGACCGGCTGATCGTCGAGTGCACCGGCATGGCCGATCCCGGCCCGATCGTCCAGACCTTTTTCTCCCACGAGGTGATTTGCCAGCGCTACCTGCTCGACGGCGTGATCGCCCTGGTCGACGCAGTGCACGCCGACGGGCAGATGAACCAGTACACCCTCGCCCAGTCGCAGGTAGGCTACGCGGACCGCATTCTGCTGACCAAGACCGACGTCGCGGGCGACAGCGAAAAACTGCGCGAGCGGCTGGCGCGCATTAACGCCAGGGCGCCGATTTATACCGTGACCCACGGCGATATCGACCTCGGACTGCTGTTTGATACCGGCGGCTTTATGCTGGAAGAGAAGGTGGTGCAGCCCGGGCCGCGCTTCCACTTCATGGCGGAGAAGCAGAACGATATCGCCTCCATCGTAGTCGACCTCGACTACCCGGTAGACATTAGCGAGGTGTCGCGGGTGATGGAAAATCTGCTGCTCACATACTCGGAGCAGCTTCTGCGCTATAAGGGCATGCTGTGGATTGACGGCGAGCCAAACCGGCTGCTGTTTCAGGGCGTGCAGCGCCTCTACAGCGCCGACTGGGACCGCCCCTGGGGCGACGAGGCGCCGCACAGCGTGATGGTGTTTATCGGCGTCGAACTGCCGGAGGCGGAGATCCGGGCGGCGTTTGCGGGGCTGAAGAAAGCGTAATCTGCCCCGCAAGCGGTATCAGAAATCGTAGTAAACCGAGAGCCAGGTAGTGTCCGCTTCGTTATCGGAAGTGGATGCCAGCGTGCGCTCCAGATAGAACGAGAAGCCGTAGGCTATCTGGGTGTACATGCCCAGATAGACGTGGTTGGCGTGGTAGTTCTCCTCCCCCTTCAGGCGCAGGGTGTCAGCCCCCAGATAGGGCTGCACGGACTGCAGCAGCGGCTTGTCGATATGGAAGGTGTAGCCCGCGAAACTCTCCAGCCCGTAGCCGTCGCCTGCAAAGTAGCGATCCACCGTCGCGGTTCTTTTGGTCGGCACGTAGTGCTTGTACCAGGTCGCGGTGCCGACCAGATACCAGTTATCCGGCTGCCAGGTCAGCGCCGCCCCGGAGTACTGCTGATGGTAACCCTTCTGCTCCCCGGCGCTGTTCTTGATGGTCGCTTTGGTCTGGTTCCAGGCCGCGCTGACGGTAAGATCCTTTTCCAGCTGGTAGTCAAAGCCAATCCCGCCCCCGTGGTTGCGGCGATAGCGCATATCGTCCCCCATCCACTTCTCGTCCACGGGCATCAGGTAGTCGGCGTAAAGCGTCAGGTCGCCAAAGGTATTGGTGTATTTGAGGGTGTTTTTCGGCCGCTCGCCGCCGTCGTAGTCCCCGCCGACGCCGATCCAGTTGGCGCTGGCGTGGCCGTCGTTGTCCCAGACATCGCTTTTTACCCCCACCGCATCGTAGTAGGCGCCGTACTGATGGCCGTAGGTCAGGGTACCGTAGCGATCGTCTTTGATACCGCCGTAGAGCTGGCGCTGGAAGTCGTCGGGCGCGTCATGATCGTAGTGGCTGCTCATACCGAGCACGTGGGCGATATCCACTCCCCACTCATAGTAGCCCACCACCGAGGTGTGCGGCGCGAGGGCGTAGTCGGCGGTAAAGCGAAAGCGCGTTCCGCCGTCGTGACCATTTTTGTCATATCCCGGCTCGGAGCCGTTATTCCAGATAAATTCTGGCCGGATGCTGCCGCCGACTTCCAGACTCAGGGGATCCAGCAGGGTATTATTAAACTGTTTTTTTTCCAGAACGGTGACTTCAGCGTGAGTGGAAAAAGTACTCACAGAACTAAATAGTACCAGAGCCGAATAATATCTGATGCGACGCAAAATGCTCTCCAGCCATTAACTCATCCTAATCGTGTCGAAATGATACCAGAGTTTAAAATTCCCTCTTTTCCATTGCGAGGCATTAAATCGCGTGCAGTCGCGCATTTTAGCGATTATCAGTTAAAAGGGTGAACGCTCATTAATTAATGGCAGAGGCCTTACGCTAAAGAAGAAAATATGAGGGAAAGGTGTGTCTGAAGATAATTAATCTGCATTTATGACCAGGAAAAAAATATGATTACCTGCGCCACAGCCATTATTTCTCAGACAGCATCGCTGACGGCATGAAAAGACGCGCCGTCGGCAGACTCTGCCGACGGCGCGCGCGTGCTGCTTTAGCCCAGAATAAGAATCATCCCTTGCGGACCACCACCAGCTTCTGGTTCACAAACTCCTTGATCCCCAGATCCGACAGCTCGCGCCCGTAGCCGGAACGCTTGACGCCGCCGAACGGCAGTTCTGCGGCGGTATCGGTCAGCCAGTTGATGTAGACCATCCCGGTTTCGATTCGCGAGGCCATTTTTTTAGCGCGATCGATGTTCTGGCTGAACACCGCGCCGCCGAGGCCGTAGTGGGAATCGTTGGCGAGCTTCACCGCCGCGTCGTCGTCTTTCACTACGTACACCTGCGCCACCGGGCCGAAGAACTCCTCGAAGTAGGCCGGGTTATCGCGGGCGATATCGGTGAGGATCGTCGGCTCGAAGAAGCTGCCCTCGCCCTGCACCGGCTTACCGCCGAGCTTCAGGGTGGCGCCGTTTTTAACGGCTTCATTAACCTGCTTCGTCAGGGTTTCCTGCGCCTCTTTCGAGGAGAGCGGCCCAAGCTTCGTGCTTTCGTCCAGCGGATCGCCAATCTTCACCGCCTGGAATGCCTGCGTGAGCTTATCGAGGAACGCGTCGGCGATTTTCTCATGCAGGATAAAGCGCTTGGCGGCGGTACACACCTGGCCGGCATTCTGCAGGCGCGCCTGCACGCCGATTTTCACCGCCTTTTCAAGGTCGGCATCATCCAGCACCACGAAGACGTCGTTACCGCCCAGTTCGAGGGTCGATTTTTTGACGTATTTAGCGGCCTGAGAGGCCACCGCGCTGCCCGCTTTTTCCGAACCGGTCAGGGCCGCACCCTGCACGCGGTCGTCGGCGATAATATTCGCCACCTGATCCGAGGAGATAAACAGGTTCGTCCACGCCCCTTCCGGCGCGCCCGCTTCGCGCACCAGGTGCGCGAACACCTCGGCGCAGTGCGGCACAATGCTGGCGTGCTTGACCAGCACCGGGTTGCCCGCCGCCAGGTTCGGCGCCAGAACGCGCATCAGCTGATAGTAGGGGAAGTTCCACGGCTCCACGGCCATCAGTACGCCGATGGGATGGTGCTCAACCCACGCCTCGCCCAGCTCGCTCTGGTAGGGCACCGGCTTAAGAAATTCTTTCGCGTTATCCGCGTAGTAGCGGGCTATCTGCGCGCAGAGCTTCACTTCGCCGCGGCTCTGCCCGATGAGCTTACCCATCTCTTCGCTGGCAATTTTCGCCAGTTCTTCAACGCGGCTATCGATAAGATCCGCCAGCCTGTGCAGGACGGGCAGGCGCTGATCAATACTGCCTTTCGCCCAGTCGGATTTGTACAGCGCGTGGGCGGTCTTCAGGGCGGCTTCCACATCCGCATCTGAGTGATTGTCGTAGGCTTTGATCAGTTTGTTGGTGGCGGGGTTCACTGTCTGGTATGCCATCTGTGGTCTCCTTCCGTCTGATTGCAGTTAGAAATTTGGCGTAGACAGTTAAGCGTAGTTGAGATGGCTGGAGTCGGCGGGATTTACGGAGGGTTCTGAAAATACGGCGGCGCAGGGCCGCCCTGACATTCGGTTAGGCAGGGTCAGAATCCGCCGTGCACCAACATCCCCGTACTGTCCGTAGTCCAGGTAATCGCTCCCGGGCAGGCGTCTGAACCGCGGTTAAGGCCAGAGATCGTCCCCTGTATTTTGCCATCATTACCCGTAGGAGGTAAAAATTTAACCTCATAGTAAGGCCAGCCGGTACTATCGCAGGTCAGCTTATAATTCGCGTTGTTCATTTTGTAGTTTTCAATCCAGGCGATTTGCGAATGTGCTAAAGAGCCGGCAGAGGTGCCAACGGTCCAGACCCCGATAATATCCTTACGACCGGTAGTGAGGTTTTCAACCACACCGGACACCCTTTCACCTACTTTAGTCACCTCAAACCGGAAAGTGTCGCCCAGAGAACCGGGAACAAGAATACGGCACGTTGTACCCGCTTTCGCACCATCAGCACCGCCAGAGCACGTTGGGTATTGCGGGAAGGAGTCGCTGCGGAAGCTGCTAAATAATACCCTGAACTGCCGTTCACCGGTTTGTGTATTAACGGTGGGCTGAATCCCCGTATAACCTATATCACCACCATTAGTGAAGCTGAACTGATTAGCAAAATAGAATTGATCTCTTGCTGCTGCCGCGTTGATAGTCACTCCAAAGGTTATTTGATTCAACTCTTCGCTTCCTGGCAATTTCCACGAAAGACTTGGCGTTGCTGCGAATGCTGGCATTACGGCACTTAACAAACTGGTTGCCAGTAGTAATTTTTTAAACATACCCCCACCTTTAATAAAGCAATAATAACCATAAAAAAACAGGACGATGAAAAGATCATCGTCAAAAAAAATACCCGGAAGAATGTCTATCGTCAATTTATATTGATAAAATAAACCCGATGAGATTACAGAATAATAAATAGCATTTAATTATATAAAGCGACCACAATCAACCCGGCATTAAATACACATTAATAAAGCTGAGGTTATATAGCACTCATTTCTGATATATATACTATTTACGCTCAGGCGTGAGACCGGTTAATCGCTTGCCGATGAATCTTGTTGGCAGGGAAAGAGGGAGGCGGGGTGAGGGGAAACAGGCTCACGCCCTTCCCCTCACCTCATCAGAACATCGGCTTACCGTATTCCATCGGCGAGGTGCCGAAATATTTCGCCAGCGTCTGGCCGATATCGGCAAACGTTTCCCGGTGGCCCAGCGAACCCGGCTTCACCTTCGGCCCGTATACCAGCACCGGAATGTGCTCCCGGGTATGGTCAGTGCCGCTCCACGTCGGATCGCAGCCGTGGTCCGCGGTCAGAATGAGAATATCATCCTCGCCCGCCAGCGCCATCAGCTCCGGCAGGCGGCGGTCAAACAGCTCCAGGCCTGCGGCGTAGCCCGCCACGTCCCGGCGGTGGCCCCACGAGGAGTCGAAGTCGACGAAGTTGGTAAAGACGATAGTGTCGTCTCCGGCCTCTTTCATCTCCTTAACCGTCGCATCAAACAGCGCGTCCAGACCGGTGGCCTTCACTTTTTTGGTAATGCCGCAGTTGGCGTAGATATCGGCGATTTTACCCACCGACACCACCTGGCCGTTTTTCTCGTCCACCAGCTTCTGCAGCACCGTCGGCGCCGGCGGCTCCACCGCCAGGTCGTGGCGGTTGCCGGTGCGCTGGAAGTTGCCCGCTTTATCGCCAACAAACGGCCGGGCAATCACGCGGCCGATATTGTACCCGCCTTCGGTCAGCTCTTCGCGGGCGATTTCGCACAGCTCGTACAGCTTATCGAGGCCGAAGGTCTCTTCGTGGCAGGCAATCTGGAACACCGAGTCCGCCGAGGTGTAGAAAATCGGCTTGCCGGTTTTCATGTGCTCCTCGCCCAGCGCGTCGAGAATGACGGTGCCGGAGGAGTGGCAGTTGCCGAGGTAACCCGGCAGGTTCGCGCGTGCAACCAGCCTGTCGAGCAGCGCCTGCGGGAAACTGTTCTCATGCGCCGGGAAGTAGCCCCAGTCGAACAGCACCGGCACGCCGGCGATTTCCCAGTGCCCCGACGGCGTGTCCTTCCCGGAGGAGAGCTCGTGCGCCCAGGCGTAGGCGCCGACGATATCGGCGCTGCCGTCCATGCCCGCCGGGATCTCGCCGGTGGCGCCTTCGTGGGCCTTCGCCAGGCCCAGGCGGGTCAGGTTCGGCAGGTTCAGCGGCCCTTTGCGGCCGTGATCGGCTTCGCCTCTGGCGCAGGCTTCTGCAATGTGGCCCAGCGTGTCGGCCCCGACGTCGCCAAAGCGATCCGCGTCTTCGGTGGCGCCGATACCAAACGAGTCCAGCACCATAATAAATGCACGTTTCATAAGTTCTCCGGTACGTAATGTGATATTCAGATACGCCTGACCGTACCGCGCTCAACCACATCGGGAAAATAGAGCACGCTGGCAATATCTTTATTTTTGGTTATCTTTTCGTGGATCGCCATGCAGGCGCTGCGGCCTATCTGCCGCAAATTTTGCGATACGGTGGTCAGCGCCATGTACTCGGCTATCTCGATGTTCTGAAAGCCAATCAGCGAGATATCATCGGGAACGGACAGGCCCATTTCGTTAGCGCGCTTCATTGCCCCGATAGCCATCCGGTCGCAGTGTGAAAAAATAGCGGTAGGCCTTTCGGGGAGGCGCATGAAATAGTCCATGGCTTTCTCGCCAGCGCGAAAGCTGAAATCACCGTAGTAGTTCCATGACATATCGACGGTAACCCCCGCCTGGCGCAGCGCGCTTTTATAACCCATATTTCTGAGCTCAACGAGCTTTAGCGACTTATCGCCGAGAATTTGCCCAATGCGCCGATGCCCGCGTTCGCACAAATATTTTGTCGCGGTATGCGCGGCCTGCAGATTATCAATCTTAATACTGGGTACCGTCGCATCCATAATTGAGTCACCGATAAAAATATAGGGGACGCCTAATTCTTTCACCGAACCGTTACAGGATCTTTCGCCGATAAAAATAATCGCGCTGGCGATGGGCTCTATTTTTTCGCGGATAAAATTATTGGCATTCAGCTTAAACTCAACAAGGCTGTAGCCAAACTCACTGCACAGGCTGTTGATCCCCTCAATCACTTCGTGGTGGAAGGGATCGTTGCGGCCATCGCTGACCACCACGATAAGATTATGATAGGCTTTAACGCCGCCCATAATACCGAGCGCTTTAGCTGCCGCCAGCACCGCTTCTCTTTTTTCAGCTGATACATTCGCAGAGCGATTTAATACCCGTGAGATTGTTGAAACAGACAGGCCGGTGGCTGCAGAGAGTCTGCTTAATTTACCCATAGATATATTCCCCCCACGGCAGGCTAAATGTACTACGCTAAGTATATCCGGGTTTTATCAAAAATCGTAGCCAATAATAAAATAGCCGCCCCAACCGGTATTGCGGGTTGTAAAATTACCGTTACCAAAATTTAACGTCGCGCCGTCTGTCCACTGTCCGCCGTGGTGCCAGTAACGTGCTACAGCAGCATAGTGCCAGTGGGCATAATTAAGCGTAAGAATATGCGTTGAGGCCACTGAATTATTGCTGCGGATATGATTGCCGTTTATATCGCGGGCGCTGTCAGAACCTAATGAAGATCCCCAGTCTATATTAGTAAAACCAACATAGCTTAAATTACCGCCCCACAGCGGGGTAATCGGAACGAAATATTTAATTTTAAAGCGATAGCCATCCCACTCATTTTCATTAGTGGCACCATAGTTCTTCCACTGATATTTGGCATAAACATTCAGCGACAGGCTCATGGGTAAATGGGTGTCGACATCTGTCCCCAGTCCCATATACCACGTGCTTTGTCGGGAGTCGGAGTTCCGCCCGGCATCAAAGATATAGTTATTAGCGAAGTACCACTCTTTAAAGGGGCCAAAGCCAAGATGGCTATCGGTTAATTTATCGATGGAAAATCGCGGCTCTATCTCGACGAACAGCGGAGAGCCTTTGTTCCAGATCCCCTTAGCCGTAGAGTTACCGCCGAAAAAAACCGGGAGGTCGGCGTAGCCGTAAAAGTCAAACCAGTCCTTGCGGGCCAGCGCCGTATATTCCAGGTAGGTATCATTGCGGATCTGCGGGCCAAAGCGGGTGTGGTAGCTGCCCACCACATTGACGCTTTGGTGCCACCAGTCAGATAAATATTGTGGGCTATTGCTCTCTGCAGCCATAGCGTTAAAAGAAAAAACAGAGAGAAGCAGAGAGCCGAGTGCAGCAACGTTGGTTTTCATATCATTATCCCTGACGTAAATCAGACAGATCCTTTCGCATCACAACACTCCGCTTTTATTACGACAGGATTCAAAATTTCGCGTCGTTATTTTGTCCGTGCTCCGCACCCGGCATGACATTGCCGGGTGCGGCCAGGGGGATTAGGCCCGCTTCTGCTTATCGCTCAGAATCAGCTGACGCATGGCTTCAATACCCACTTCGATACCTTTATGAATGTGCTCGCGCGGGTAACCGTCGGCGGTTGGCGCTGCCTTCACGGTCTGCTTAGCTTTAACGTCAGGGCCGGTATAATCGGTCGCGCACACCAGTACAGAACCCATGCGATAGTTAAAGGAGGTACCGATAACAAAGAGCACGGCCTCTTCCATACTGGTAATGATCGCCCCGCCCTTCACATAAGATTCCCACTTGTGCTTAAGCTCCCAGCCGTTCGGACGCGTTTCCGGCTCAATCTGGGTAAAGAAGGAGTCCTTGGTGATAGAGATGCCAACTTTGTAATTAAAACCGAGCTTCCGGGAGGCTTTATCCAGCTCCGTTAAGACCTGGTAGTCCGGCACCGCCGGAAACTCCATCGGGACGTAGTGAGAGCTGGTGCCTTCCATGCGTACGGTGCCGTTCAGGATCACCAGGTCGCCCTTGTTGACGTCCGGAGAGGTCGAAGCGCCGGTACCGATGCGGATAAAGGTATCCACGCCCAGCTTGCCCAGTTCCTCGGTACAGATAGCGGAGGAGGAGCCGCCCATTCCGGTAGAGGTCACCAGCACCAGCTCACCTTCGAGATAGCCGCTGTAGGTCGTATGCTCGCGATGCTGCATCACCTTTTTAAAATCGTCGAGATACTCTGCAATCAGCGGCACGCGCTCCGGGCTGCCGGGTAAAAACGCGTAGCGGCCAACATCATTTTCATCTAAATGGGTATGTAACATCTTAGCCATGATATAACTCCTGGTTAAATACAGTGATAATTAGGTTAACGATATAAATGGTCGATCAGTGTGCCGCACTGGCTTTTTCGCTGTGGTTGACGCCGATCTCTTTAATTTCTTTGTAGTACACGGTAATGAACGCTAAAAATACCGAGAGATAAGAAATAAACACCAGCAGCATCGATACTTTCAGGCTCAACAGATGAACAATAAAGGCAGAAACAGCCGGTGCGATCATTGCGCCGATGGTCCCGGACAGCAGCAGAAAGGTCACCAGTCGCGGCGGCGCGTTTTTAACCTGCATAGAGCCAATCGCAATGCCCATTTTAAAGATGCAGGAGGTAAAAAAGCCTAACAGGGTCGCAGCCGCAATAAAGACATTAAACGACGGTGCGGTATACATGGTAAACGTCAGGAGCGTCCCCATGCTGGTGGCAAATATCATAAACTTACGCGGTGGGATCTTCATGACGATAATAGAAGAGAGAATCAGACCAATCACCGCCGCGCCCCAGTAATAGCTGATAACCATATTACTTTCCGTCGCCGTAACGCTGAATCTCTCAATCAGATAGTTAGGCCCCCAGGTCATCAGCACATTCTGCCCGATGAGGTACATGCACAGCAGGAAACCGTACAGGAAAACCCGCCCGATCCAGATAGACTGCGTGGAGTACTCAACGCGCTGCTCCGCGCCCATCTGCTCCTTCTTCGATACCTTCGGGAAGGTGACAAACGGCAGCGCCAGCAGGATCAGGACGATACACACCAGCGCAGCCGTAAAGCCATACTTCCAGCTTAAACCCACCGCCAGAGTAAAGGTGGTGATCCCCGGATAAATAAAGCCGGAGAGGCTGAATGCGCAGTCGGTGAGCATAAACATGGAGGCACGCTGATTATCGTCAAAGGTTTTCGAAATAATCACCGCACCGGCAGATAAACCAGCCCCACAGCCAATACCAAGAATAAACATGGCGGCGCTGAGAATATGTATATTCGGCGTTAAAGATATAATCGCGCCACAAATCAGTAGCGGTATATACAAAATCATGTATGAACGTTTAATACTGAATTTATCAAACATAAATAGCGCAATAAACGTTCCGGTTAAGGTTCCGGCAGTAAGAAAAGAGAATCGCGCGCCCATCTCCACCGCAGAAACCCCAAAATAAGACGCCATCGGAGATATCAATATACCAATCTGGGTAACAAACGCTGCCATTCCCATATAGGAAAGGAACGCAATTACCATCATAATCGCCTTTTGCCTCATAATTACCTCAGCACAACGCCAATTAGAGTTAACATTTAATACCCAAGTGCGTAAGCCTATCGAGTAAACTTGAAATGAGATTAAGCAGCCGTTTAATTTAAGACAAAAGTTATTAACGCCTTTTGGTGGAATATTTGATAGGCCTTCCGGCTTATCCCCGCTTGGCGCAAAATTTTCATGGATTGGCTTTTTTTTGTGATCGGCTTCAATAGGCGCTCAAAAAATAGCGCGCTGATCCACTGGCCCGGCGTGAGGTTTATCAGGCCGCTTGAGACCGTTCCCGCCGGCCTCTACACCCTGTAGTACGACGAACCGCTCCCGGACCACCTTGCGCGCATTCTCCAGGCGCTGCGCGGCTATCTTCCCGCCGCTGCCACCTCCGCCGGCCCGATGGCAGCCTCGTCAAGGCCGCCGGCGCGGCCCTGCGTTAGAATCTGCCTGAGAAGATCCACCACAGGAGATCGGGCATGACAGCCAAGACGCTCAGCGTTCACGATTTTGGCGCCACCGGCCGCGGCCTGCGCAGCGATACGGCGGCAATTCAGCGGGCCATTGATGCCGGAGCTGCCGACGGCTGCGAGGTCATCATTCCGCAGGGAACCTGGCTTACCGGCGCCCTTTTTCTGCGCACCGGCAGCCGCCTGCGCCTGGCGGCGGGCGCCACGCTGCTCGGTGTCACCGACATTGCCGATTATCCGGAAATATTCAGCCGGATTGCGGGCGTTGAGATGCGCTGGCCCGCCGCGATCCTCAACGCCATCGACGTCAGCGGCGTTGAGATTACCGGCAGCGGCACGATTGACGGTCAGGGACCGCACTGGTGGAACCTCTACTGGGGCGAAAATCAAAACGGCGGCCTGCGCCGGGAGTACGATGAACAGGGCCTGCGCTGGATAGCAGACTACCTGATCAAGCGCCCGCGCGCCTGCCTGCTGCACAATGCGCGCGGCGCGCGCGTGGCGGACATCACCTTCCGCCGGTCTGGCTTCTGGAATCTGCAAATCACCTACTGCGAGGACGTGCTGGTCAGCGGCGTCACTATTCGCGATAACCACGGCCCCAGCACCGACGGAATCGATATCGACTCCTCGAGGCGGGTGCGCGTTACCGGCTGCGATATCGCCTGCGGCGATGACGGCATCGCGGTGAAGTCGGGCCGCGACGGCGACGGACTGCGGGTCAACAGGCCGTCAGAGGCAATTGAAATCGACCGCTGCGTCATCCGCTCCGGCTACGGCGTAACGCTGGGCAGCGAGGTGAGCGGCGGCATCCGCAATGTCCATATCCACGACATCGATTTTGACGGCGCCGCCTGCGGCCTGCGGATGAAGTCCGCCCGCGAGCGCGGGGGCGTGATTGAAAACGTGCGGGCTGAAAACCTGCGCATGCGCAACGTGCAGTTCCCCTTCTCGTGGATCATGGACTGGCACAACGCTTACAACCGCAAGCGGATGGATAACCCTGACGCGCTGCCGGAGAGCTGGCGGGCGGTGGCGAGCCGGGTGCCGGAGGCGATGGAGATGACGCGGGTGCGCAATATCGCAGTCAGCGGCGTCGAGGCGACGCTCAGCGAGGACTACGCCCTGCCCGCACGGGCCTTCGATCTGGTGGCCTTTCCCGAACGGCCGATGCAGAACGTCAGCTTTTCAGACTGCCGTATCGCGGCCCGGGAGTTCGGCAGGATTGTCGCCGTGGAGGGGATGAACTTCAGCAACGTGCAGGTTTCCGTCAGCGGCAACAACGATGCCGGTAACGATACCTTCGACAACCGCTGAGAAAGCGCGCGAAGGCGGACCTTCGCGCGCCTGACTTAACGCGCCTTGCGCGCCGCCAGCGAGCGCAGCAGCACGCCGAGCGTCGTGCCGTTGTGCAGCAGGGCGCTGCTCCCCGGCGACAGCCAGCCGAGGGCGGCGGCCAGCATAATGGCGCTGTTGACCCACTCGGTGATTTTGATGTTGCTGTTGACCAGCTTCATCGCCTGCTGCGCCAGTTCGCGGGCGACGGTGACGCCGTGCAGGTTGTCCTGCAGCAGCACCGCGTCCGCCGCCTGCTGGGCAAGCTCGGTGCTCTTGTTCATCGCCAGCCCGATATCGGCCTGGGTCAGCACCGGCGCATCGTTGATGCCGTCGCCGACGAACAGCACCCGGCGGCCCTGGGCCTGCAGCTGGCGCACCACCTCGACCTTGCTCTCCGGCGTAGACTGGGCGAAGTAGCGGTCGATGCCCAGCTCGCCCGAGAGCTGCTGCGCCTTGCGCTCGCTGTCGCCGGTCAGCAGAATCACCTCGCCGATACCGCCGTCGCGCAGGGCGGCGATGATCTCCGCCGCCTCCGGACGGACGTTATCCTGCAGGCCAATCATCCCCACCAGCCGGTTATCGAGGGCGATAAACAGCAGGTGGCGCCCCTGCTGCTCCAGCTGGGCGATATCGGCCTGATTGGCAGAGAAGTCAATCTGGTAGTGCTCGCTGAGAAAGTGGCGGCTGCCGATCTGCATGCTGTGTCCGTCCAGCTCGCAGATCAGGCCGTGGGCGATAACGTACTCCACCTCGCCGTGGTTGATGTGCGGCAGGTCGTGATCTTCCGCCGCCGCCACGATAGCGTGGGCCAGCGGATGGTTGCTGTGCTCCTCGACGGAGGCGGCGATCGCCAGCAGCCGCTCGGCCCAGGTGTGCTGCGGGTCGAAGCTCACCACGTCGGTGACCAGCATGTCGCCCATGGTAAGGGTGCCGGTCTTATCAAACACCACGGTGTCCACGGCGGCCAGCTGCTCAATCGCCCGGCCGCCCTTCAGCAGCAGACCGCTGCGCGCCGCCCGGTACATGATCGACTTAAAGGCGATCGGCGTACTGAGCTTGAGGGCGCAGGAGTAGTCCACCAGGAAGACGGAGGCCAGGCGGCGCATATCGCGGGTCATGGCGAAGACGGCGGCGCCGACGCCGAGCGTGATAGCCACCCGGCGGTCGGCCATCTTCTGGGTGACTTGCTGGGTTTCGCTGCGCTGGCCGAGGGACTCGGTAATAAAGCGGCGGATGTTGGCGGTTGACGAGGCATCGCCCACTTTCTCCGCCACCACCGCGATATTGCCCTCCTGCACCTGGGTACCCGCATACAGCCAGGCCCCGCGCTCGCGGCGCACCGGCACGCTTTCGCCGGTCATCGACGACTGGTTAATCAGCCCGACGCCGCGCAGCACCTTGCCGTCGGCCGGAATGCTGTCGCCCGGCCCCAGCAGCATCACGTCGCCTTCCGCCAGTTCGCTGGAGGCGATCTCAATGCTTTCGCCGCCGCGCTCGACCCATACAGGATGATCCTGCGGCTGCATCAGGCTGGCCAGCAGGGCGTCGGAGTGGCGGCTGGTCTGCTGCTCCATATACTCGCCGAGGGTCAGCAGCGACTGGGTGACCATCGCGGTGCGGTGATCGCCCCGGCTCATGGAGATACCGAGCGCCAGGGCGTCCAGCACTTCG
>OKGS01000234.1_pt1 | contig 19331 bp, 26 predicted proteins | sample 1613341 | NCBI WGS metagenome assembly OKGS01 (sample SAMN04436849, study PRJEB24849) | human gut metagenome | biome: human gut; feature: NICU; material: stool | host: Homo sapiens | place: USA: Saint Louis, MO | collected 2011-09-09 | reverse complement strand
ATTTAGATAATATATCAGAAAAAATAAGTGATGTTAGAGATAATTTGAGAGATTTAGCTGATTTTATGGATAAAGAGTAAGGAGAGGAGTAATTAAGATGGAAAGATATGATATATCAGATAATTTTAGAAATAGAGTGCATACAATTAGAGTAACATTTCAATGGCAGCAATATAAAGGTCATATAGCTTATGAAATGGGTGGAAACTGTAGAGGATTAAATGTAATGGACTTAGATTTTGATTGCTGGGACATAAGTGATATTACTAGACTAAAAGAAAATGATTGTTGCTTTAATTGGAATGAATTTTATGAGACTTGGGAGCTTATTTTAAAAGATGATAATGGTAATGAGTGTGAAATGGATTGTATAGATTCAAATGAGATAAATGATTATGTTGTTGCTATTGAGATTATTGATTGCAGATTAGAAAATGAAATTTAATAATTAAGGAGGAAGAAGAATGATGATGGTTTTATAGTTCAGTTTGGAATATGGCAGCTAATAAAAAGCTATTTAGGTATATAGATGATAAAAAAATATTACGAGTGGATCTTATATGGTCCACTCTATAGGAGGGATAGATATTGAGTTTTTGGAATCCAGCAAGAATGAGTGAGGATAGACAATTAGAATTAGATAAAAGAGTTATATTAGGAATAGCAGAAGATAAATTAAAGAAAGATTTGGACAAGGTAGAAAAGAAGATTGAACAGCATAGAGATAAAGTTATTAACATAGATGTATTTAGCATCACAAGAAAACAGAGGGCAAACATGAATGTAAGAGCTGATAATCTAGCCTTTGAAAGGAATGAGATATTGAGAAGGTTAGATTTAATTAAAGAAGCTATGGAGGTATAGCATGGAATTTATAACAGTAGAACAATTTAAAGAGCAGCCTGTAGGAGTACAGAAAGTATTTTTAGATTGGTGGAATGAAAGCAGATATGATTTGGTTTGTTTAGAATGGGATGCTACAAAAGAACTAGTAAATGAAATGGGGATAAATTTAGAAATTGGTATTAAAAATAAAATAAGCACATATGAGGAAATTATAATTTATTTAAATAATTTAGAATGTTTGGGGATTGAAAATAAGGAGTTAATTCCACTATTTACAGAAGGACAACTAAGAAGGTTTATAGAGGATAAAACAAATGGAATCGTTAAGTTAATTCAATGGCATATAGAGGATAGTCAAATATCAAAAAGAGGATATGCTATAGATATATTAAGAAAAAATGAATATCATGTAACTTATCACTACAAAGATTTGGGAGAAGATTTACTTAAAGCATATTGGAAAGTAGCTTGTATGGTAGCAAAGGAGAGTTTGAATGGATAAAGAAAGTTTAAAAAGATATAGAAAATTAATGTCAGAAGTGGATTTATTAAAAAGACAATTAGAAAAAACAGAGCCAGAATATGTAGAAGATAGCGTTAAGGGTTCAAGTCCTTACTTTCCTTATACAGAACATAAAGTGCATATAGAAGGATATGATTTAGATAGTTATAAGAGAAAAGTAGCAAGACTTAATAAAAGGATAGTTAGAAAGATGAATGAGCTAGTAGAGGAAAAAGACAGCTTAATAGAGTTTATTTATAACATAGAAGATTCAGAAGTAAGACAGATATTTATATATAGATATCTAGATGGACTTACTTGGAAAGATATAGGTGATAAGATGTACTTTGGTACAAGCACTATCAGAATGAAACATGATAACTTTGTAAAAGGTCTAGCACCTATTAGCACTTTAGAAGATATATAATAGTATTATGGAAAGATGTAATTTATCCTTGTAATAAAATTAACTATGAAGCTTGCGTAACAGGTAGGTAAGCAAGTGGAGTTAATAAAAAGCAAAGGAATCTTATTCATTAGTAAGTCCAACCTACATGGCAGGTGAGTAAGATTTACATTTAATTGTGAATGGCAATATAAATCCATTCTGGGGCTTGTATTTGCAGGCGTGGGTTAAGTTAATTACCTTCGAGATTATGGAATTAGCTTAATGGATAGGTGCTGAGTGTTGTAACCATTGGTGATCCAGAATACACTAAAATCTCTCTCATAAATTCTCAATACCCTTTTATAGAAAAGCACTTAGCAGAAATGTTAGGTGCTTTTATTATGCTTGCAGGAGCTAGTAAGGAATTTTAAAAAATATTAAAAATAAAAGGAGGTAACACTCCCTTGGCTATCTATCAACTGTTCCTTACTAGTTTTTAATTATATAAAGAAAGGATGTGGCATTAATGACCAAGATTACAGATAAACAGATGATATTTGCAAATGAATACTTGATAGACCTTAATGCTACTAGAGCTTATAAAAAGGCTTATCCTAATGTAAAGAAAGATAGTGTTGCAGCATCAGCAGCAGTTAGAATGTTAAGAAATGTTAAGGTTAAAGAGTATATAGATGAACAGCTTAAGAAAATAGAAGATGAAAGCATAGCAAATGCAACAGAGGTGATGAAATACCTAACAGCAATAATGAGAAATGAACTTAAAGAAGAAGTTGTTGTTGTGGAGGGTGAAGGGGAAGGATGTTCATCAGCAAGAATAGTTAAGAAAGATATATCAGCTAAAGATAGAAATAAAGCAGCAGAGCTATTAGGCAAGAGATATAGATTATTTACTGAAAAGATTGAAGTTGATGGAGTTCAACAAGTTCAGATAGTAGATGATATAGATGATTAAAGTAAAGTTAAAATCAATAATAGCAGAAAGCTTTTATGAAGCACATAAAGATATAAAAAGGGGACTTCATACTCACTACTGGTTTAAAGGTGGTAGAGGTAGTACGAAGTCTTCTTTTATTTCTATTGAAATAGTTCTAGGAATGATGAAAGATGCACAAGAAGGAATAATGTCTAATGCTTTGATACTAAGAAGAGTCAAAGATACTCTGTCAGAATCAGTAAGGGATCAGATTAAATGGGCAATAGATATATTAGGTGTAAGTGATGAGTGGCACGTTCCAGAAGCTAAATTGACAATAACATATAAGCCAACAGGGCAAGTTATAAGATTTAAAGGTGCTGATAATCCTAAGAAAGTTAAATCTACCAAAGTACCTAAAGGATATATTAAATATATTTGGTATGAAGAAGTAGATGAATTTGAAGGAAAACATAAGATAGATACCATTAATCAATCCTTAATGAGAGGTGGACCAAAGTTCTTTGTATTCTATTCTTTTAATCCACCAGAAAGTCAAAGGAATTGGTGTAACCAAGAAGTTGTAGAAATAAGAGAAGATAAATATATACATCATAGTGATTATAGAACAGTACCTAGAGAGTGGTTAGGAGAGCAATTTATTATTGAAGCAGAGCATATGAAAAAGGTTAATCCTACTAAATATGAACATGACTACTTAGGAGCTGTAACTGGTACTGGTGGAGAAGTATTTAGAAATATTACAGTAAGAGAAATAACAGATGATGAAATAAAAGTATTTGATAGATTAAAGAATGGATTAGACTTTGGATATGCAGCAGATCCTTTGGCTTATTTATTAATGAATTATGATAAGACTAGAAAGAGATTATATATCTTTGGAGAAGTTTATAAAGTTCAATTAAGTAATAGTAAAGCAGTTGAGGAAATAAAGAAACTTAATCCTTTAAATAAAAGAGTAACAGCAGATTCAGCAGAGCCTAGAACTATAAATGAATTTAAGAATCTAGGATTAAATATTGCAGGAGCAAAGAAGGGACCAGATAGTGTTGACCATGGAATTAAGTTCTTAAGTGAAGAAATAGAAGAGATAATAATTGATCCAGTAAGATGTCCTAATGCTAAAAGAGAGTTTGTAGGATATGAAATAGAAAAAGATAAAGAAGGTAATTTAAAGGGAGAATATCCAGATAAAAATAACCATACTATAGATGCTTGTAGATATGGTATGGAAGATGAAATTAACTCTACTAAGGTAAAAGTTAAGAGTAAGGTTAAGTTGGGATTAAGATAATTTCGTTAAATTTTCGTTTAATGAATATTAGTTAAATTACCTATTTAAGCCATTTGCATGATGTGAAAATTATAAAACATGTTTAATAAAACTAAACATTCAAAGTAAAAAGTACTATTTCGCATGTAGAGTTACGAAATGATATAAAAAGAGGTGATAAAATGCCAATAATTAAGGATAGAGATTTACTAAATGAAGATGGAAGTATTCCCATAAAACTATTAGTTAAATGTATTGATGAACATAAAGCTATAGTAAGAAATAGGTATGAGAAGCTTAATAAATATTATGATGGGGAACACAAGATATTAAATAGAACATTATCAAGTACATCTTTACCTAATAATAAGGTAGTTGCTAATCATGCAGAGTATATAACAGATATGGCAACAGGATATGTATTTGGTACTCCAGTAAGCTATGGAGGTAAGGGCGCAGAAGAATTAAATAATATATTCATAGAAATAGATGAAGATAGTCATAACAATGAGTTAGCTTTAGATTTATCTATATTTGGTGTAGGGTATGAATTAATCTATATGAATAACGAAGAAGTTCCTTACCCAGAACTGGCAGTAGTAAGTCCTTTAAATAGCTTTATTGTGGTTGATAGCACAGTTAAGCATAAGCCTATGTTTGGAGTGACTCATTATCCTAAGTATGATATTGATAATTTATTAAAAGGATATGATGTTAATGTCTATACAGATAAGGATATAATACATTATTTCTTTACAGACTTAACTAGTGAATCACCAACTATTGATGATCCAGAAGAACATTATTTTAAAGGTGTCCCATTAATTGAGTATAAAAATAATAAGAAGTTCAAAGGTGATTTTGAAGGAGTAATAACTTTAATAGATGCTTATAACTTATTGCAAAGTGATAGAGTAAATGATAAAGAACAAATGGTAGATGCTTTACTTGCTGTTATAGGTGCTTCATTAGGTGATGATGGAGAAGAGAAGATAGAAACAGCTAAACTATTGAAGGAATTAAAGATTATTGAACTAGACCAAGGTGGAGATGCTAAATGGTTAGTTAAAAGCCTTAATGAAACTGAAATAGAAGTATTAAAGAACTCATTAAAAGATGATATACATGAGTTTTCTAAAGTGCCTTGCCTTACTGATGAAAATTTTGTTGGTAATGCTTCTGGTGTGGCTATGAAGTACAAGCTGTTAGGTTTTGAACAGTTAGGAAAAACTAAGGAGAGATACTTTAAACAAGGATTAAGACAAAGATTAAAACTTATGTCTAATATAGAGAATATAAGAGCAAAGAATATAAATCCAAGTGACATAGATATTACTATGAAGAGATCACTTCCTGTTGATGATGAATTAGCAGCTAAGATAGCACAAGAAACAGAAGGTTTTATAAGTTGGGAAACTAGAGTCAAGAGGTTTGATGAAGAAATAGACATTGAAGAAGAAAGAAAAAGATTAGATGAAGAGAAGAAAAAGAATATAGAGGACCAACAAAAAGCCTTTGGATCATATGATTTTAAAAATATCACCAAAGAAGATGGTGAGGTAGATGAAGAATAGAAGTAATGGTTATTGGAAGAATAGAGTCAATGAGAGAATGGCAGAGTATCATAGAAATAGTGATACTACTATAAATAAAATTAATTCTGCATATGATAAAGCTATTAAAGATATAAATGAAGATATAAACAATATATTCTACAAATATAAGTTAGATAGTCAACTAAGTGAGAAGGAAGTTAAACAATTATTAAATTCTAAAATACCTAAAAAAGAATTAGACGATATAAGAGCTAAGATACATGGAATACAAGATGAAGAATTAAAAAGATATATGATGGCTCAATTAAATGCAGAAGCCTATAAGGCTAGAATAACTAGATTAGAAGCTTTAAAGGAAAGTATATATATAAATACTAAGTTAGCTGCAGATGTTGAAATAAAGCAAAGTACAAGACTATATACAGATAATATAAAGAAAGCCTATTATACTAACCTATTTGATATTCAAAAAGGATTAGGGATAGGCTTTAATGTTGCAGAAATGCCACTAGAAACTGTACAAGAGATACTTAAGAATAATTGGAGCGGTAAACACTACAGTAAGCGTATATGGCATAATACAGATGATTTAGCAGAAAAATTAGAAGAAGTAATAACAAGTGGTTTAATGACTGGCAAGAGTTCAAGAAGAATGGCTATGGAGTTAGAGGAATTAACTAGCTATGGAAAGTTTGCAGCAGAAAGAATTATAAGAACTGAAACAACTTATATTTCTAATGCTGCAGAGATAGAATCTTACAAGGAATGTGGAATAGATAAATATGTTTTTATTGCTACATTAGACTTAAGAACTTCTAAAGTGTGTAGAGAGCATGATAAGAAAGTATATAATGTTAAAGATGCACAATCAGGAGTTAATCTTCCACCACTTCATCCATACTGCAGAAGTACAACTCGAGCATATTTTGATAACATGCAATCATTACAAAGAAGAGCAAGAGATCCGGAAACAGGAAAGAATTATTTAGTACCAGGAGATATGAATTATCAAGATTGGTATGATAAGTTTGTAGTTGATAAGTATGGTAAAGATAAAGCCAATACTCTAGAAAAAATGACTAGAAATAAATCAGCAGATAGAAAGCAATTCAATAAATTTAAGGAAGCTCTAGAGAAAGAATCACCAAAGACATTGAAAGACTTCCAAGAGTTGAAGTATAATAATAGTGATGAATATAGAAATTTGCAAATAAGATACAAATATTTTGAAGTTAAGAATTTATTAAAAGAACATCATATTGAATTAGTTGATAAAATTAGTGATAAATTATATAGTGTTAAAAATTATAAACCAGATATAAATAATATGACACAACACGCAAAAGATAATCTAAAAAATAAAAGTGACAGAAGTAGTATGACAATTGAGAAAGCAAAAGAATTTATAGATAATGCTAAATTAGTTATTTTCGATTCTCAAAGACAGACGCTAAAGTTTATGGCTAAAGATGGCTATTCAGTTCTAAATTTAGATAATATTCTTGTAACAGCAGTACCACAAAAGTGGAGAAATAAATATAATAAATATTTAAAGGAGGAGTAAAAATGCCAAAGGCAGATTGTAAGAAAAAATGCCCATTACTTAATAGGGAAATTACTAGAGCCTATTGTATGGAAATAGGTGATGTAAGAAGTGACGATATGGATATTGAACATATAGAGGATAGGTTTGATATAGATGAAGCTAATAGAATATGTGAAAAATGTGGTTGGGATAGAACAACAATAGATTAATAAGCACTTACTAAGTTAAATGGTAGGTGCTTTTATTATGCTTAAAATTAAGGAGGATTATTATGAGTTTGATAATAAATTCAATTCTAATATTGGTATTAGTAAATAGTATGGTTATTGATATTAAGAAGATTAAATCTAATAAAGAAGTTATAAAAGAAGATAACAAAGTTTATATGGCTCAACAAGAGTTAAAGAGTAAGCTTGAGGAAAGAAATAAAACGCTTAAAGAATCACAAGAAGAAATTATTAAGGTTAAAGAACATTTCAAGGAACTTAAAGAAAACTTATCAATAAATTATGATCATCTAACAGAAGAAGTTATAAAGAGAATAAATGAGAATAGCAATAAAGAAATTGTATTAAGTATTGATGATAAATTTATAGTTAAGGATAATGGTAACTTAAATATAAGTGGATTGATAAAGTTTTAGGAAACTAAGGCTTTTTATTATGCCCAAAACTTGCTTAAGGCTTTAAACTGTGCATGGAATTTAGTCATACGGACGTTAAACGGAGGTATTTTATGTTTAGAAAATTTCAAAGAATGTTAGAAGCAGATACAGGAGCGGGAGTTAATGGTTCAGGCAATACCGGTAATACTGATACTACAACTCAAAATGAATCTACTTCTAATGAGAAGACAGAAACTAATCAAAGCGAGAAGACTTTTACTCAAAAAGACGTTGATAAGCTTATTCAAGAAAGAGTAGCTAGAGAACAGGCTAAGTGGGAAAAGAAGGTACAAGATGAAAGAACAGAAGCAGAAAAACTTGCAAAGATGAATGTAGATCAAAAGGCAGAGTATGAAAAGCAAAAGAGAGAAGATGAACTAGCAAAAAGAGAGAAGGATATTACTACTAGAGAATTAAGAGCAACAGCTTATGAAACTCTAGCAGAAAAGAATCTACCTAAGGAGTTAGTAGATATTCTTAACTATGAATCTGCTGAAACTTGCAATAAAAGCATTGAAGCAGTAGAAAAAGCTTTTCAATCTGCAGTAGAGAAAGCAGTAAATGATAAGTTAAGGGGTGGAAATCCTCCTAAAGGTGGACAAGGAAGCAATAATCAATCAACGTTTGGTTTTAATTTTATGGGAGTTAGACCGAGGGAATCAAAATAAAATAAGAAAGAAGGATGATTAAATATGGCAGTATTAAATTATGCACAACAATATTCAAATGAGTTAGCACAAGCTTATCCATATGTATTATATTCAGGAGCATTATGGAACACAGAGAACTCTACTAAATATAAAGTAGTAGATGCTAAGACAATTCAAATACCATCTATTTCAGTAGGTGGAAGAACTAATGGAGATAGAGATAACATTGGTTCATTTACAAGAAACTTTGATAATGCATGGGAAACTAAAACATTATCAAATCATAGAGATTGGCAAACACTAGTACATCCTAAGGATGTTAATGAAACTAATATGGTTGCTTCAATTTCTAATATTACTAAGGTAATGAATGAGGAAGAGAAGTTCCCAGAAATGGATGCTTATATATTCTCTAATATATTTAAATTGAGAAATGAACAAAAAGCTATTACACCATTATCAACAGATTTAGGAATCAATGATGTATTAGATAAATTTGATGAAATGATGGATGCAATGGATGAAGCAAGAGTTCCTAAGGCTGGAAGAATACTTTATTGTGATACATTCACTAAGACTTTAATTACTAAAGCTATAGCAATTGTAAGATCAAATAGTCAAAAGACAGTTATAAGGGATGTTGAGAGATTAGAAGATGTAGATATAGTATCAGTACCTACAGATTTATTAAAGACTAAATACACTTTCACAACAGGATATGCACCAGCAGAGGATGCAGGAGATATAAAGATGATATTAGTTCATCCATCTTCTATACTTCCAATAGTATCTTATTCATTTGCTCAATTAGAAGCTCCATCAGCAATGAGCCAAGGTAAATATGTTTATTATGAAGAGAGTTTTGAAGATGTATTTATTCTAAATAAAAGAGTAGATGCAATTCAAATTTTGTATAAAGCAAAGGCTTAAGAGAAGGGGAATTTCCCCTTCTTAGAAATGGGGTGTTATTATGGCACAATTAGAAAAATTAAAAATAAGGCTAGGAATTAGGGATAATAGTGAAGATGATCTATTAAATATGCTTTTAGAAGATGCAGAAGGTGAGATATTAGACTTCTGCAATAGAGATATACTTCCAGATAAAGCACAGGTTCTACAAAGGGAATTAGCTATTACTTACTATAATCGTATGGGAAGTGAAGGAGAAGCTTCTAGGAGTGAAGGAGGAGTATCTGTATCTTATTCAACAGATATACCAGAGAATATTAAAAGTAGATTATTAGCTTTTAGAAGACTTAAGTTAGTAGGTGTTGCAAATGCGAATAAAGAATAAAAAGACTTACTATCTTAAGAGGAAAACAGTAATTGAAGATAATGAAGGTGGCAAATATCCAGGATATTCAGAGCCTATAGAAATACAAGCAAATATATATCCGGCGAGTGGGAAATTACAAGGTGAAATATATGGAGAAAGGCTTAATTACATCTTAAATATGCTATATGATGGATCAAAAACTTTAAATGAAGGTGATGGCATATGTGTATATGTTTCTAAAGAAAGTGAACCAGATTACAAGGTTATAAGTATTAAAAGATATTCACATCTAGTTATTGAATTGGAGAAGATATAAAAATGGGCAAGAGCGTTGTTGGTTTAGATAGTCTTCTTAAAAAATTAGATAAATTAGGTGGAAATGTTGATGAAGTACTTTATAAGAGTATGCAACAGCAAGGTGAATTAGTAAAAGGTGATGCAAAAGACTTATGTCCTGTAGATTTAGGAGATTTAAGAAGTAGTATAAAATCTAGAACTTCTAAAGAGAAAGGAAGAGTAATAAGTGAAATTTCTACTAATAGTGATCATGCAGCATATGTTGAGTTTGGTACAGGAAAAAAAGGAGAAACAACTCCTACAGTAGATAAATATCCTGGTCCTCTATCTTATAAGCAAGATAAGTGGAAAGTTAATATTCCAGATGTAGGGGTAAGGTGGATAGAAGGTCAACCAGCTCAACCTTATTTATACCCTGCATTAAAGAACAATGAAGAAAAAGTAATAGAGAATATAAAAGAAGATGTTAAGAAAGCTATAAAGGAGGTAGCAAAGAAATGATTAATGTTAAGGATCAAATTTTTAATGCTATCAAAGATATATCTTCCAATGTAAGTGATAGTTACCCATCAGAATGGGCGAATTTACCCGCTATACAGTATGTAGAAGAGGATAACAAGGTATATGAGTTTACAGATGGAAAAGAGGACAAATCTTATATAAGATATAAAATTGATATTTGGCACAATAGGAGTACTTCTGAATTTGCCTTAGAAGTAGATAAAAAGGTATCTGCATTAGGGTTAAGGAGAACATTATGCCAAGATGTAGCTGATCCAAGTGGATTAAAACATAAAGTAATGAGATATGAGGGGATTATAGATAATATTACCCAGTTTGTATATCAATAAAAGGAGGAATGAAAATGTTAGCTAATGGAACTAAGTTAGGATTTAAGAAAAGCGGTGCAGAACCGGATGTGTATACAGATTTACCAGGCTTAAAGGAAATACCTGAATTAGGTATAGAACCAGAAAAAGTTGAAAATACTTGTTTAAGTGATAAAGTAAAGCAATATGAAAATGGAATAGGAGATGCAGGGGATTTAGAATTTAAATTTAAGTATGAAAATTCTAGCGCAACTAGTCCATATAGGATATTAAGAAAAGCACAAGAAGGTGGTGAAGTATTGAGCTTTGAAGAAACATTACCAGATGGAACAAAGTTCAATTGGAAAGCACAAGTAAGTGTCAAATTAGGTGGCGGTGGAGTAAATGGGGTTATAGAATTTACTCTAAAGATGGCACTTCAAAGTGAAATAACAGTAGTTGATCCAAGCTTACCATCATAGAATCTTTTATTATCCTCCATATTAGTCTATAATTATAGTATTAGGAAGTATATGGAGGGTATTCTATGGGATTAATGAGTAAGTATAAAGAAAGACAAGAAAAGAAACTCAAAGAGCATGAAGATAGATTAAAGGAAATTGATGAATTTAACTTTCAAGCTATGTGTAGAGCAGGTGGCTTTACAGAAGAAGAAGGAAGAAAAGTAGTAGAAGAAAATATAAGCAAAGGTAGATATAAATTTCACTTAGAAGATACAGAGCATAATATCAAGAAACCTATTGAGGAGAAGAAAGTATGTTGTCCTAAATGTGGAAGTACTCAATTAACTGCCAATAAGAAAGGATATAGTTTAGGAAAAGCGATAGCTGGAGGAGTAATAACTTTAACTCCAATAGTAGGAGTTGCTACTGGATTAATAGGGAAAAATAAAATAATAATAACTTGTTTAAATTGTGGCAAGCAGTTTGAACCAGGAAAGAGATAAGCATTTACAGTTTGTAGGTGCTTTTTATTATGCAAAAGAAAGGATGATATTAAATGGCAAGAAAACAATTTGCTATATGGCAAGTAGGAGATGAAGAGTATAAGTTAAAGCTTAAGACTTCTACTTTATGTGATTTAGAAGAAAAATTAGGTACTAGTTTAATGAATGTATTAGGTAATGGGAATATGCCTGCATTAAAAATAATGCTTACGATAACGCATTATGCTATGAAAGATTATAATGCAAACATTAAGTTTAAAGATGTACAAGATATATTTGATAAATATGTTGATGAAGGTGGAAGTCAATTAGAATTTTTCACTAAAGTGATCATGGATATTTATAAGGTGAGTGGTTTTTTTACAGAATCTCAAACAGAGATGATGGAGGAGAAACAAGAAGAGATGAAGGAAATGCTGGAACAATAAATAGTTATACTGAATTAATAGAAGGATTATACCCACAGTTTTTAGATATGGGATATAGTCCTTCTTTGTTTTGGGATTCTTCACTTCAAGAAGTTTATGACTTAATTGATAGCTACAACAGAAGAAAGAAAAATGAAATTAATGAGCTAGAGGGTAAGCTAAAGGATGAAATATCTCTTAATGCAGTATTAGCAAGACAGATAGGAGAATATGTAGCAAGTTTATTTAATAAAGAAGCTCAATTAACTCCATTAAATAAATTTTTTCCTAGTCTTTTTGCAGAAGACAAAGAAGAAGTTAATAATGATATGGCTTTATATAAGGCAAGGATGGAGGAATATGCTTATAGGCATAACCAAAAATTAAGAAAGGAGGAGTAAGATATGGATGGTATGACTTTAGAAAAACTTCAAGTATTAATAGAAGCACAAACTAAGGGCTTTAGAGATGAAATAAGTAAAGTACAAAATGAAGTCAAAAGGATGACCAATACTGTTAATAACGAAGTAAATAAAGTTAAGAATATCTTTAAGTCTCTTGGAAGATTCGTTGTGACTCTAGGTATAGGTAAGATATTTGTTAATAGTGTTCAAAGTGCAATGAAAGTAGAAGCGGCTATTCAACAGATTACAAGAACCATGGGCGAGAGTACTAATCAATTCTTAAAATGGTCAAAGGCCAATGCGCTAGCATTTAATATGTCTCAATCAGATGCTATGAACTATGGAGCTATATTCTCTAACTTAGTAAGTACATTCAGCAATGGTACTCAACAAACTTTACAATATACTACTGATTTATTAAAAGCATCTTCTATTATAGCTAGTGGTACTGGTAGAACTATGGAAGATGTAATGGAACGTATTAGATCTGGTTTACTTGGTAATACAGAAGCCATTGAAGATTTAGGAGTTAATGTAAATGTTGCTATGCTACAGAGTACAGAAGCATTTAAAAGATTTGCTAATGGCAAATCGTGGGACCAGTTATCTTTCCAAACACAACAACAAATTAGATTAATGGCAATATTAGAGCAAACAAGCAATAAGTTTGGTGGAGAAGTATTTGGCAATACAAACTCTAGCTTACAACAATTTGTGGCAGTTCTTAAAGATGTTGCTTTAAATATAGGAAATGCTTTCTTACCTATTATGAATGTAGTAATGCCTATTTTAACTAACTTTGCTATGGGGTTAAGAACAGTAACAGCTTATGTAGCCACTTTTATGCAAACTTTATTTGGATATAAGCCATCTAATAAAACTGGTGTGGGAGGAGCAACAGGACAAGTTAACAATCTAGGAAACGCTGCTACTAAAACTGGGGAAAAAGCTAAGAAAGCACAAAAAGAAGTAAATAGACTTCTAGGTGGATTTGATGAAATAAATGTGTTAAGTAAAAATAGTAATTCTGATAGTGGAGGTAGTGGAACGAATACACCGACAACAGGCGGAGGAGTATTAGACTTTAGCAATGCTGAAATACTTGAACCAGATACAAGCGGTTTAGAATCTGCAGTTGCTAAGTTTAAGACAATATTTGCTCCAGTTGTAGAGAGTTTTGAAAATTTAAAAGAATCACTTAAACCTTTTATTGATAATATTGTGGAAAACTTAAAGTGGTTCTGGGATGAAATATTAGTACCATTCGGAACATGGACTATAAGCGAAATAATACCAGAGTTTTTTAACATATTAGCTGGTGTGCTGGATATATTAAATCCAATAATAGATGTTTTTCAAGAATTAGGAGCATGGTTATGGGATAGTTTTCTTCAACCGATTGCTAGCTGGACAGGTGGTATCATAGTTACTGTTTTAGGAGAAATCGCTGATGTGTTAAGCAATATTGGTGATTGGATGAAAGAGCATAAGGGAGTAATAGAAGCAATTACAATTGTGGTCGGAAGTTTTGCTTTAGCTTGGGGATTAGTTAATGGTGCTATGAAAATTTGGAATATAGGAGTTGGTTTGTGGAACTCTATAGGTCTTATAGCTACAGGAGTTACGATAGGATTTACGAGTGCTATGAAATTTTTAACTGGCCCTATAGGGTTAGTTATTGCAGCAATAGGAGCAGTAATAGCAATAGTAGCTTTACTAATCAAAAACTGGGATAAGATTAAAGAAGTTGCAAGTAATGTATGGAATAGTATACAGGAAACTTGGAATAAAGTTGCGACTTGGTTTGATGTTAATGTAGTACAACCAGTATCTAATTTCTTTTCTGATATGTGGGAAGGAATCAAGAAGTCTGCAAGTGATGCTTGGGATTGGATACTAGGTTTATTCTCAAAAGGTGGGAAGGTATTCTCCGGAATAGTAGGAGCTATAGGAGATGTTTTTAAGAAGATAGTAAATTCTATTATAGGCGGAATAAATAAAGTTATAGCAATACCTTTTAATAAGATTAATGGATTGCTTAATAAAATTCGAGATGTAGAAGTGCTAGGATTTACACCTTTTGATGGCTTCTGGGGATATAACCCATTACCAGTGCCAAGAATACCTATGCTAGCTAAAGGTGGTATTGTAGATAGTGCTACTCTTGCAGTAATAGGAGAACGAGGTAAAGAAGCCGTAATGCCTTTAGAAAATAATACAGGGTGGATTAGTCTATTAGCAGATAAATTAGCTTCTAGAATGCCACAAGGAGGAAATACTTCATATCCAAATGGTCCTTTATCAATAAGATTAGAGATTAGTGGAACAGAACTTGGAAGAGTAGTTATAGACAATATGAATAAGTTATTTAGGCAAGAAGGGAAAATTTTATTAAATTTATAAGAGGTAGTTATATATGATAAAGATTAATGGAGTGATGCATTATGATGTTTAACTTTTTCAGCGATTTAAAGAAAGGTGAATACTCTTTTAAAGACTTTAAATCCTTCTGCGATAAGATAAAAGTTACATTTAAAATGAGACATCAAAAAAAGATTGTTATAAAAGCATATAACCTTTATGTTAAAGGATTAAATGAATATGACAAGATAGTAAGTTATGGAATAGATCTGATAGAAGATGCAGAACGTATTGTTGACAAAATAGATGATAAAGGAAAAGCTTACTTAACAAGATGTATGCATAATGAGTTTAGAGATTCATTTATACAGAGTGGTGATTTAAAAAGGACAAGGGAATCAGATTTAACTTTAAGTATAAATAAGAATGTAAAGAGAATTATGGACTGGGATTTTAAGTAGCATTTATGGGTACTTAGCTAGATGCTAGGTACCTTTAAAATAATTATAAAAATACCATAAACCTTTAGTATTTGGTAGTTCTCACGTATATAAGGAGGAGAGATGTTGTATATAGATCAAGTTAAAAAGATAGATATAAATGATTTATCCTCAAAATCAAAGGGGAATGAAGCAGTAGCTGTAGTAGTTAAAGGTAGAAGTAAGGATAAGAAAACTATAGTTTATTTAGATAGTCAAAAGAATAGGTTTGGAGAAAAAAAGTTTTTTATATGCCCATACTGTGGAGAATTAAGGCAGCATCTATATTATGTACAAGGTGATTGGAAGTGTAGGGAATGTGGAAACTTAAAGTATAGGAGCACATCTACTTATAGAAAAGGTATGGATTATTGTGATTTAAAGATAGATAAGATACTCGATAAGTTAAAAGTAGAACATAAAATAGGGTATTATACAGGTGATTTAATGCCTTATATAAAGCCTAAGAAAATGAGGTGGACAACTTACTCAACTCTAATAAGAGAGCTTAAATACTGGCAATGTGAGAGGGCAGATAGATGGCTTAAATATGTATCTTTGAGGTTGAGGAAATAATATAGGCAGGTGAAAAGGAGAATGAGCAATGAGGAGTTAGTAAAGTTATATCAAAGTGGAGATAATAAAGCCTTAGATAAGCTTATAGAGCAGAATAAAGGTATAGTGTATAAGATAGCTAATAAATATAAATATGTTAATCGTAGATATGATAAAGATAGTCAAGAAGTACCAGAAGACTTAGTACAAGCTGGATATTTAGGATTAATTGAAGCAGCTCAAAGATATAAATTTGATTGTGAGAATAGAGCTCAATTTATAACCTATGCAGTTTACTGGATAAGTAGAGAGATACATACTTGTGTAAATGGTAGAGGAGATAAAGAGACTTTTAATAATAAGTTTTATAGTGAATGTGGAAGTCTTAACGTTCTTGTAGGCGAGGAGAATGATATGGAGCTTGGAGAACTTATAGAGGACGTAGATTATGGCTTTGAGAATGTAGAGGAGATAGAGTTTATAAGGGAGCTAAGAACCCAGTTAGAAGAAGCTATGAAACAAGCTAATACATTAAGAGAACGAGAGATACTTAAGTTTAGATATGGCTGGGACACTTCTATACTAAATTTAAGGGAGATAGGAGATATATTCAACATTACTACGGAAAGAGCTAGACAAACAGAGGTAATGGCACTTAGAAATAGTAGGTGGACTAGAGCCAATTAAGTATAAAAGAATTATACACCAGTATGAAATTAATTTAATATATGTGGAATCAAGATGGTATCATATTGTCCTTAACGGCAGAGAGTTATTTAAGGAGAAGTATATAGAAGGTTTTACCTTAGAGAAGATAGTGGAGAAACATAATATATCAACTTCAACTGTAGGGTGAGTGTTAAAACATGCTAGAAGCATATATAGGTAAATATTAAATTAGTAAGGAAAATGAATATAGAATTGTATTTTTAGTTTCTGATGATGTAGGTATAAAATAATTTGTAATTATTTAAAATGATGTACTATTACTGTAGTTTTTTACTGCATTTAGGACAATGTATTAATTCATTAGATTTTAGCTTTGGGTCAAAAACATATCCACAATATGAGCATTTGTATTGACGTTCTAAATAAAATCCGATGGATAAAATAATAGTCGCTAAGATATATTTAACTAAACCTTCTAATAATGCCATTGGTACAATAGCAAGGAGAATAATAAAAAATCCTATCCTGTTATACTTAATACCTCTTTTAAACTGTTCCTGAGCTTTTTTATCATCCATTATTTTCACCCCAATCATTGTAATGAAGCATACAATTCTTCGTCTTTTATTTACTATTATATCAACATAATTCGTAAAAATATTCCATAAACCCTTTTTTATTAAAGATGTTGTTTGTAAAATAACATATCAATTCACATATGTATTAACAAAGATATGAATCATAGTGTTATTTCTCTTGAGATTTTGACACTTTTAGTAACTTTTGCACCTATAAACGGAACCCGTTAGTATAAAAGTACTCTTTTTTATTTGTTTAATTATGACAAAAAGTGTGACAAATAAAGAAAAATGACCTTATCAAATAGCTTTCAAACTAAGTGATAAAGTCATTCTTGTTAATTATTGGTGCCGCCAGTGGGAATCAAAAAATAGTGTTTTTAGTAATATTCATTAATCTTTGTATACAATGTAATTACTGTATTTGTTAAAGATTTGTGCAAAAGATTTTTTTACTGTTTCCCACTTTCGTAGTGGGAAAAATAGTGGTAAAAAAATAGGCTGTAATAAATTCAGCCTATTTGAACATATCATTGATTTTATCATATTCTTTCATGTTCTTTTCTTTGTTTATTTCTGCATATATCATCATAGTTGTTTTAGGTTCTGTATGACCTACCCAATCCATTACAGTTTTAATATTAATATCTTTACTTATACAATTAGTTATAAAGATATGCCTTAAACTATGATAATGTATATCTGCATCTATTTTAGCTTTCTTAAGAGCTGATTTTAAATGCCTATTAGGTTTCTTATCATCAATGTAATAGCCATTATCCCTACAGAAGATAAGCTTATTATCAAAGTATAATTCACCATGCTTAAGCTTATTCTCTTTATTACTCTTTATGATACGCTTAAGTATAGGTATAAGTAATGCTGGAAGTGGAACTTCTCTAACACTTTTCTTTGTCTTAGGAATGGTAACTCTATATTCATAGATCTTTTTATTATCTTTAGTACGTTCTCCAGTCCATACATACTTAACTGATTTATTAATTTTGATTATCTTATTCTTAAAATCTATATCGCTTTCCTGTAATGCCATAGCCTCGCCTAGACGAGTTCCACATAATAAGCCTAGTAATATTATTCCTTCTAGTTCGTCACCCTGTAAAGCTTCAATAAGAGCCTTCTGATTATCTTCTGAAATATAGTGTACCTTTTCTTCTACAACATCATGATTTTTGGGATATACTATACCTTCTACTGGATTATTCTTAATCTTATTTATTGTTATTGCATATTTAAAGCAATTGCTTAAGCATCTATTCATAGTTTGAATCTGCGATACTGTATGTTTCTCTAAAAGCTTATTACATATTTTTTGTAGGTAGAGTGTATCTATATCAACTATTTTCTTATCATTCAATCCACTATATTTCTTAATATAATTTCTGTAGATTCCTTCCCACTTTTCAAAAGTAGAAGCCTTTAGCTCTTGCCTTTTAATATTCCATAACCAATCATGATAGAAGTTACCAAGAGTAGAGTTATCACTATTTATAGTGTGTGTTTCCTGGTACTCTTTCAATTTTGCTTTAGCTTCTTTTTGAGTTTTACCATATATATCTTTTCTTAGCTGCTTACCTGTTAATGGATCATATCCAGTTGTAATGGAAATACGCCAGTATTTATTACCATTCTTAGTAATCCAACCTGCAGATCCTTCTCCATTTGACCTCTTTGCCATTCTCAATACTCCTTTCTTTTAATTTTAGACATAGTTATTATAAAAATATCGATAGTAACTACAGCTAACTTAGATTTCTTCTCTGTGTTTTTTTATTACTTCATATAATGGAGAATCTTTTGAAATCCATGAACTAACTCCGTCAAATAAATCACCATTAGTTAAGTGAGTTTCGATATCTTCAATAGTTTTACGAATTGCTCTTTCAATTGAAGATATTAGAAGTTCATCATAACCTTTTTTAGAAAACTCTTCGTATGAATAATTAAATACCATTTGTACATTTGGATTAGATAAAAATTCTATTTCAGCTTGTAATGCTGGGAACATTTTATCAACTTTAGATTTCATTTCATCAAAGGAAATTGGCAAACATACTGTGTGGTTTTTGTAATGTAAAACTCTTCTTTTTAAATCTAGTTCGGCATAAGGTATCAATTGCCCATCTTTTAT
>OKGS01000227.1_pt1 | contig 19930 bp, 10 predicted proteins | sample 1613341 | NCBI WGS metagenome assembly OKGS01 (sample SAMN04436849, study PRJEB24849) | human gut metagenome | biome: human gut; feature: NICU; material: stool | host: Homo sapiens | place: USA: Saint Louis, MO | collected 2011-09-09 | reverse complement strand
ATATGGCTTTCGCCAGAGCGCGCGAGCACCGTCATGAGTTTATGACCGTCGAGCATCTGCTGCTGGCGCTGCTCAGCAACCCATCCGCCCGCGAAGCGCTGGAAGCCTGCTCCGTGGACCTGGTGGCGCTGCGTCAGGAACTCGAAGCCTTCATCGAACAGACCACGCCCGTCCTGCCGGCGAGCGAAGAGGAGCGCGACACCCAGCCGACGCTCAGCTTCCAGCGCGTTCTGCAGCGCGCGGTCTTTCACGTCCAGTCATCCGGGCGCAGCGAAGTCACCGGCGCCAACGTGCTGGTGGCCATTTTCAGCGAACAGGAGTCGCAGGCGGCCTACCTGCTGCGCAAACATGAAGTGAGCCGCCTCGACGTGGTCAACTTTATCTCCCACGGCACCCGTAAAGACGAGCCGAGCCAGTCTTCCGATGCCGGAAGCCAACCGAATACTGAAGAGCAAGCAGGCGGGGAGGAACGTATGGAAAACTTCACCACCAATCTTAACCAGCTTGCTCGCGTCGGCGGGATCGACCCGCTGATTGGCCGCGACAAAGAGCTTGAGCGCGCCATTCAGGTGCTGTGCCGCCGCCGTAAAAACAACCCGCTGCTGGTGGGGGAGTCCGGCGTCGGTAAAACCGCCATCGCCGAAGGGCTCGCCTGGCGCATCGTGCAGGGCGACGTCCCGGAAGTGATGGCCGACTGCACCATCTACGCGCTGGATATCGGCTCGCTGCTGGCGGGCACCAAGTACCGCGGCGACTTTGAGAAGCGCTTCAAGGCGTTGCTGAAGCAGCTGGAGCAGGATACCAACAGCATTCTGTTCATCGATGAGATCCACACCATCATCGGCGCCGGCGCCGCGTCCGGCGGACAGGTGGATGCCGCCAACCTGATTAAACCGCTGCTCTCGGGCGGTAAAATCCGCGTGATTGGCTCCACCACTTATCAGGAGTTCAGCAACATTTTCGAAAAGGACCGCGCCCTGGCGCGCCGCTTCCAGAAAATCGACATTACTGAACCCTCCGTGGATGAGACGGTGCAGATCATCAACGGCCTGAAGCCGAAGTACGAAGCGCATCACGACGTGCGCTACACCGCGAAAGCGGTGCGTGCGGCGGTGGAGCTGGCGGTGAAGTACATTAACGACCGCCACCTGCCGGATAAGGCGATTGACGTGATCGATGAGGCGGGCGCCCGCGCCCGTCTGATGCCGGTCAGCAAGCGTAAGAAGACGGTCAACGTGGCGGACATCGAGTCCGTGGTGGCCCGCATTGCGCGCATTCCTGAGAAAAGCGTTTCCAGGAGCGACCGCGATACGCTCAAGAGCCTCGGCGAGCGCCTGAAGATGCTGGTGTTTGGTCAGGACAAGGCTATCGAAGCCTTAACCGAAGCCATCAAGATGAGCCGCGCGGGCCTCGGCCAGGACCACAAGCCAGTCGGCTCCTTCCTGTTCGCCGGGCCAACCGGGGTCGGGAAAACCGAGGTCACCGTGCAGCTGTCGAAGGCGCTGGGCATCGAGCTGCTGCGCTTTGATATGTCCGAGTATATGGAGCGCCACACCGTCAGCCGGCTGATCGGCGCGCCTCCGGGCTACGTCGGCTTCGATCAGGGCGGCCTGCTTACCGATGCGGTGATTAAGCATCCGCACGCGGTGCTGCTGCTCGACGAAATCGAGAAGGCGCATCCGGACGTCTTTAACCTGCTGCTGCAGGTGATGGACAACGGTACGCTCACCGACAACAACGGCCGCAAGGCGGACTTCCGCAACGTGGTGCTGGTAATGACTACCAACGCCGGGGTGCGCGAGACCGAGCGTAAATCCATTGGCCTTATCCATCAGGACAACAGCACCGATGCGATGGAGGAGATCAAGAAGATCTTCACGCCGGAGTTCCGCAACCGCCTCGATAACATTATCTGGTTCGATCACCTCTCTACCGAGGTTATCCATCAGGTTGTCGACAAGTTCATCGTCGAACTGCAGGTGCAGCTGGACCAGAAGGGCGTTTCCCTGGAAGTCAGTCAGGAAGCGCGCGACTGGCTGGCGGAGAAGGGCTACGACCGTGCGATGGGCGCCCGTCCGATGGCCCGCGTTATTCAGGACAACCTGAAGAAGCCGCTGGCCAACGAGCTGCTGTTCGGCAAGCTCGTAGACGGCGGCCAGGTGACGGTCGACCTCGATGCCAGCAGCAATACGCTGACCTACGACTTCCAGGCGGCGCAGAAGCGCAAGGCGGAAGCGGCGCACTGAGTGGCGGAAGCGTGACGACAAACCGGGCGAAAGCCCGGTTTTTTTATGTCTGTGGCCCGATCCGGCGGCGGTGAAAATGAATATAAAGTCGCCATGCCGTTATCTGGTTTTATGAGCGAATGCGCTGCCAGAATCTATTTTCTGTTTTATAACAGTGCGATAGGGTGTATGGTGGTCAGTTCATTGCCGTACAGGAAGTTTAGAAAGCATACAGCGGCGTGCCGTCCGTGCAGCCCCAAACACCAGACATAAAAAAGCCGGGAATAAACCCGGCTTAGCTTTTCGACTACCCCACGGGCATCAAATCAATTAGCGACTACGGAAGACAATGCGGCCTTTGCTCAGGTCGTACGGGGTCAGCTCAACAGTCACTTTGTCGCCCGTCAGAATGCGGATGTAGTTTTTACGCATTTTACCGGAGATATGCGCGGTTACCACGTGACCGTTTTCCAGTTCTACGCGGAACATAGTGTTAGGCAACGTTTCAAGTACGGTGCCCTGCATTTCAATATTGTCTTCTTTGGCCATCTAGTCCTCTGGGGTATCACTACCGTAGTTTTGAACCGGCAAGATAATGCCGAAGTTCATCATGTAAGTAAAGTTTTACGTATCTACCCTGAATCATTCACCTTGCCGCAAGGCGCATAGTCAGCGCAGCGGCTACGGAAATATGACGGGTATGAATCGCCGAAGTAGTTTTGGCGCATTGCCCGGGACACACACGGCCATGCCGCGTGACAGGCGCAAACGTAAAGGGGAGTGACAGAACGATGGGCGTTATCTGACTCTTATTATTCCCAAACGGCGGCGGGGCAACAGGCAGAAGCTACTCTACCGCGCAATTATACCATCCTGACGCAAAATGTGCTGAAAACATTTTATTATCCGCCAGGAAATAGCACCCGCGGCACCCAAAATCGCTCGGGCAGTCGGTAGCCGCGTAATACCGACAGATAGTCCAGATAATCGCGGCGGGGAATATCCACTGCGCCTAATGACGCGGTATGGTTGTTCAGTACCTGGCAGTCAATTAATTTACCGCCGCTGTGCGCAAAGTCCTGGCAAAATACCAGCAGCGCGGTTTTGGAGGCATTTTCCGCCCGGCTAAACATCGATTCGCCGCAAAACAGCGCTCCCTGCGCTACGCCGTACATTCCTCCCACCAGGGTATTCTCCTGCCAGACTTCAATGGAGTGGGCATGACCCAGCTCATGCAGCTGGTGATAGGCGCGAACGATACTGCTGGTTATCCAGGTGCCTTCGTCACGATCGCTGGCGCAGCCCTCAATCACTTCGCCAAAGGCGTGGTTGAGCGTTACCCGGTAGGGCGAACGCTGATGAAAGCGCTTCATGCTGCGGCTGAGATGGAATTGCTCTGGCCAAAGTACCGCCCGGGGGTCGGGCGACCACCAGAGGATCGGGTCGCCAGGGGAAAACCAGGGAAAAATACCACGCTGATAGGCCATCAGCAGCCGCGCGGGGCTCAGATCGCCGCCGAGCGCCAGCAGGCCATTAGGTTCTCGCAAGGCGCCTTCCGGAGAGGGGAAGGCGATAGAGTGCCGGGAGAGCTGAACCAGACGCATTTTAACCTCAATACGCATCAGCAAAAATTAGATAATAGAATAGCCTACAGACGCTGTTTAAACTGGAAGTACCGGCCCTGTTTAGCGAGCAGCTCCGCGTGACTACCTTGCTCAATTATCTGGCCGTTGTCCATGACTATTATCTGATTAAAACCCGCCAGGCCCCGCAGGCGATGGGTCACCATCAGCACGGTTTTGTCGCGCATGACATCTGCCAACAGATGCAGGATCTGGCTTTCGGTGGCCGCATCCAGACCTTCTGTCGGTTCATCGAGCAGCATCAGCGGCGCATCGTGGAGCAGCGCGCGGGCAATGGCCAGTCGGCGCAGTTCGCCGCCGGAGAGCTGACGCCCGCCTTCGCCCAGCCAGCCGTTAAGACCACCATCTTGCAGCAGTTTTTCGAGACCCACCTTCTCAAGGGTAGCGCTGAGATGAGCGTCATCCGCTTCAGGCGCCGCCAGCAGCAGGTTGTCGCGCAGGGTGGCGCTGAACAGGTGCACGCGCTGCGGCACTACGCTCATTGCCTGCCGCAGAGTGGCTTCGCTGAGGCCGGAGAGCGGCTGATTGTTGAGCAGAATCTCTCCCTGTGACGGGTCCCAGGCGCGGGTAAGCAACTGCAACAGCGTCGATTTTCCGCAGCCGGTCCGGCCAAGAATGGCGATGTGCTCTCCGGCGGCAATCTGCAGGGAAATATTCTCCAGGGCAGGGGAGGGCTGCTGAGGATAGCGGAAGGTGACCTCCTGAAGCGTTAGGGCCACCTGCGCTGGCGGACTGGCTTCATCTTCGACAAAGGTGACCTCCGGCTGCTGGTCGGTAATCTGCGAGATCCGCCGCGCGGAGGCGATCACCTGGCCTAAATGCTGGAAAGCGCCAGTAACCGGCGCCAGGGCTTCAAAAGCCGCCAGCGCGCAGAATACGAATAGCGCGATCAGCGCCCCGGGCTGACTATTGCCGCCGACGCCGTCTGAGGCCAGCCAGAGCATGGCCACCACGGCGATGCCACCGATTAACAGCATTACCGCCTGCGAAAGCGCGGTCAGCTCGGCCTGGCGCCGCTGTGCATCCTGCCAGCTCAGCTCGGTCTTTTCCATTTGTGCGCGGTAGCGGTCGCTGGCGTTAAATACCATCAGCTCCGCCTGACCCTGCAGCCAGGCGGTGAGCTGTTGGCGATACTGGCCGCGCAGCTGCGTCATACTTTCGCCGGCTGGCTTACCTGCGCGATAGAACAGCGGCGGCATAACCAGCAGGGTCGCCAGCATGATACCGCCGAGCGTCAGCGCGAGGGTGACGTCGAGCAGACTTAATCCGCAGGTGACGACCACAATCACCACCAGCGCGCCGACCAGCGGCGAAATGACCCGCAGGTAGAGATGATCCAGGGTGTCAACGTCGGCCACCACCCGGTTGAGCAGCTCACCCTGGCGAAAGCGCGCCAGCCCCGCCGGAGAGAGGGGGAGCAGTTTGCTGAAGGTGAAAACGCGCAGGTGCTGCAGCACGCGAAAGGTAGCGTCGTGGCTGACCAGGCGCTCAAAGTAGCGCCCGGCGGTACGGATAATTGCCGCGCCGCGAACGCCCGCGGCAGGCAGCATATAGTTAAAACTGTAGATCCCGGCGACGCCCACCACCGCTGAGGCGGAGAGGAACCAGCCGGAGAGCGTCAGCAGGCCGATGCTGGCCAGCAGGGTCACAATGGCCAGCACGACGCCAAGCAGCAGCATCCATTTATGGCGTTTATAGAGCGCCAGATAGGGTAAAAGTGCGCGCATTTAAATCTCCTCCTGACGATGGGCCAGCAGCGCCGAGAAGACCCCACCAGCACGGGCCAGCGTGGCGTAGTCGCCTTGTTCGATAATCTGTCCGTCCTGCATCACCCAGACGTCGTCCCAGTCGGCCAGCCCCTCGAGCTGGTGGGTGACCAGCAGCGTGGTTTGCTCACTGGAGGCGTGGGTCAGGGCCTGCATGACTCGCTGTTCGCTATGGGCGTCAAGGCTGGCGGCAGGTTCATCCAGTAGCAGCAGGCGGCACGGCACCAACAGCGCGCGGGCGACCGCGATACGCTGCGCCTGGCCTACCGACAGACGCCCCGCCTGATCGCCTACGGCGGTATGGATCCCCTGCGGCAGCAGGGCGATAAACTCGCTGACCCAGGCCTTGTCCAGCGCCAGCCGAAGCTGGGCATCGCTAGCTTCGGGCCACGCCAGCAGCACGTTTTCCCGCAGCGTGGCGGCAGGCAACTGCGGATTCTGTCCTACCCAGCTCAGCAGGCGGCGCCAGCGCTCAGCGTCCAGCTCGCGCAGCTCTACGCCGTTGACCATCAGCGACCCCTCATAGGGCAGAAAGCCGAGCAGTGTATTCAGCAAAGAGCTTTTCCCGGATCCGCTCTGGCCGACCAGCACCACGCGAGCGCCGGCGGGCAGCGCAAAATTAAGCGGCCCCGCCAGAACTTTACCTTCCGGAGATTTGATCACCAGGTCGCGCGCTTCCACGCTAATCAGATCGTTGTCATTTAACGTTTTCTCGCCACGCTCTACCTGGGTCAGCGGCGTTTCCATAAACGTTTTCAGGCTGTCTGCGGCGCCCACGGCCTGAGCTTTGGCATGGTAGAAGGTACCCAGGTCACGTAACGGCTGGAAAAATTCCGGGGCGAGGATCAGCGTCAGGAATCCCGCCATCAGCGTGACGCCCGCGCCATAGTGGCCGAAGTTCAGCTCGCCAAGGTAAGAAAAGCCAAAATACACCGCTACCAGCGCAATGGAGAGGGAGGTGAAAAACTCCAGAACCCCGGAGGAGAGGAAGGCCAGACGCAGGACTTCCATGGTGCGTTGGCGAAAATCCTGCGAGGCGTCGCGAATATTATCGGTTTCTGCCTGACCGCGATGAAAAATACGCAGGGTTTCCATGCCGCGCAGGCGGTCGAGGAAGTGGCCGCTGAGGCGGGCCAGCGCCTGGAAGTTACGCCGGTTGGCGTCGGCGGCGCCCATCCCGACCAGCGCCATGAAAAGCGGGATCAGCGGGGCGGTGCCGAGAAGGATTAGCGCGGCGGCCCAGTTAATCGGAAAAATAGTAATAACGATCAGCAGCGGTACGCAGGCCGCCAGCGTCATCTGGGGCAGGTAGCGGGCATAATAGTCGTGCATGTCGTCGATTTGCTCAAGAATAAGCGTTGCCCAGCTGCCGGCCGGTTTGCCCTGGATCCACGCCGGGCCTGCCTGCTGGAGGCGGTCAAGAACCTGGCGGCGAATTTCATAGCGAATATGCTGCCCGGCCTGAAAGCCGACCCGCTCACGCAGCCAGACCACCCAGGCGCGTAGTACAAAGATCAGCACCAGCAGCGTGAGCGGCAGCAGCAGGGCGGTCGCTGGAATATTCTCCATCACCATCCGGTGCAGGATCCGCGCCAGGAACCAGGCCTGCGCCACGATCAGCAGACCGCTCGCCACGCCAAGCAGGCGGGAAATCATCAACCAGCGACGGGAGATAATGCTTTGCTGTTTTAACCAGCGGGTTAACTCTTGTTGACGGGTTTTATTCATTGCGCGCTTTGCAGGTGTCGTTATCGGAGTATTGGGCACGGCAATGTTACATCGCAGCAAAAATAAAGGCGACTTTTCGTCGCCTTCTTTACCTTTGTTACTGACTTGTAAAGATTATTTGCAAGCGTCAGCCAAACCGTCGAGGTAACGCTCCGCATCCAGCGCCGCCATGCAGCCGGTGCCCGCAGAAGTGATGGCCTGACGATAGATATGGTCCATGACATCGCCGGCGGCGAACACGCCCGGGATGCTGGTCTGGGTCGCATTGCCGTGGATACCGGACTGCACTTTGATGTAGCCGTTCTCCAGCTCCAGCTGGCCTTCAAAGATGGCGGTGTTCGGGCTGTGGCCGATGGCGACAAATAAACCAGCCACTTCCAGGGACTCGACATTGTCGCTGTTTTTGGTATCGCGCAGGCGCAGGCCGCTGACGCCCATCTGGTCGCCGGTCACCTCTTCGAGGGTACGATCGGTATGCAGCACGATGTTGCCGCTTGCCACTTTATCCATCAGGCGTTTAATGAGGATTTTTTCCGCACGGAAGGAATCGCGACGGTGGATCAGGTGTACCTCAGAGGCGATATTCGACAGATACAGAGCCTCTTCCACTGCGGTGTTGCCGCCGCCGATCACCGCCACTTTCTGGTTGCGATAGAAGAATCCGTCGCAGGTAGCGCACGCGGAAACGCCGCGGCCTTTGAAGGCTTCTTCGGAAGGCAGGCCCAGGTAACGGGCGGAAGCGCCGGTGGCGATGATCAGCGCGTCACAGGTGTACTCGCCGCTGTCGCCTGTCAGACGGAACGGGCGGTTTTGCAAATCGACGCGGCTGATATGGTCGAAAATGATCTCGGTTTCAAATTTTGCGGCATGCTCGTGCATGCGCTCCATCAGCAGCGGACCGGTGAGATCGTTCGGATCGCCTGGCCAGTTTTCCACTTCCGTCGTGGTGGTCAGCTGACCGCCTTTTTCCATCCCGGTGATCAGCACCGGCTGCAGGTTGGCGCGTGCGGCATAGACCGCCGCGGTGTATCCCGCAGGTCCAGAACCAAGGATAAGCAGTTTACTGTGTTTGGCTGTGCCCATGAGATCCCCATAATAATTGGCATACATTGGGCTGGGATTGTAGGGAATTTGTTGTCGTAAAAAAAGAGCACAGCGATTTTGTTAACGATGTGTGCAATAGAAGCTGCCAATGAATTGGTGATTTTCCCGGCAAGGAATATAACTATTTCTACTGTCGGCGGGACAATTATAAGACGAAAAAATGAGAATCAACCAGGGCGGATGATGAATATCTGGCATCTTGTACTAAAAATCGATGTTTTGCTTTGACAATCACCTGTGCTTTTGCGAAAACATTCAAGGAAGAAGTTAGCGTGCGGCGAATTTTCATGCACGCAAATGCCATTTTTATCCGGGTTAACGAAATCTACGCATGGTGTGGACAGACGCCATGCGTGATGTCGGTGACTGCCGTCAGGCAACGGGCTTCTCACGTACCCCTGGGTTACCCAATGTCGTACGGGTGATAACAGGATGGGCTCTGGCAGTGAAGGCTCAGAGCCGGAACAGGAGTAGGGAAGGAATACAGAGAGACAATAATAATGGTAGATAGCAAGAAGCGCCCTGGCAAAGATCTCGACCGCATTGATCGTAACATCCTGAATGAATTGCAAAAAGATGGGCGAATTTCTAACGTCGAGCTTTCTAAACGGGTGGGACTTTCTCCGACGCCTTGCCTTGAGCGTGTGCGTCGTCTTGAAAGACAGGGTTTTATTCAGGGCTATACGGCGCTGCTCAACCCGCATTATCTGGATGCATCACTTCTGGTATTTGTTGAGATTACTCTGAATCGTGGCGCACCGGATGTGTTTGAGCAATTTAACGCCGCAGTGCAAAAACTTGAAGAAATTCAAGAGTGTCATCTGGTTTCCGGTGATTTCGACTATCTGTTGAAAACCCGTGTACCGGATATGTCAGCGTATCGTAAATTACTGGGCGAGACCTTGCTGCGCCTGCCGGGCGTTAACGACACCCGTACCTACGTGGTAATGGAAGAAGTCAAGCAAAGTAATCGTCTGGTTATTAAGACGCGCTAACACGGAACAGGTGCAAACTCGACGTAGTTTGATTACACTCCTGTTAATCCATACAGCAACAGTGCCGGGGAGACCCGGCGCTGTTGTCCGTTTTAGCAGCAGGCAGGAAACAGCCTGATACCTGGAGAGCCTTTCTTGAGCCAGGAATACACCGAAGACAAAGAAGTCAAACTAACCAAACTCAGCAGCGGGCGCCGACTCCTTGAGGCGATGCTCATCCTTTGCTCCCTCTTCGCCATCTGGCTGATGGCGGCACTACTGAGCTTTAACCCCTCGGACCCCAGCTGGTCGCAAACGGCATGGCATGAGCCTATTCATAATTTAGGCGGCGCCCCCGGCGCGTGGCTTGCCGATACCCTCTTTTTCATTTTTGGCGTCATGGCCTACACCATCCCGGTGATCATCATCGGCGGATGCTGGTTTGCCTGGCGGCATCAGGAAAACGACGAATACATTGATTATTTTGCCGTTTCCCTTCGCCTCATCGGTGCGTTAGCCCTGATCCTGACCTCCTGTGGTCTGGCGGCGATTAACGCCGATGATATCTGGTACTTCGCCTCCGGCGGGGTGATCGGCAGCCTGCTGAGCACCACGCTGCAACCCCTGCTGCACAGCAGCGGCGGCACCATCGCCCTGTTGTGTATCTGGGCGGCCGGGCTGACGCTGTTCACCGGCTGGTCGTGGGTCAGCATTGCGGAAAAGCTGGGCGGCGGCATCCTGTCCGTTCTCACCTTTGCCAGCAACCGTACCCGTCGGGATGATACCTGGGTCGATGAAGGCGAATACGAAGACGACGAGGAAGAGTACGACGACGAAGAGGCGGCCAGGCCGCAGGAATCGCGTCGCGCCCGTATCTTACGCAGCGCGCTGGCGCGGCGTAAGCGTCTGGCCGAGAAGTTTACCAACCCTATGGGGCGTAAAACCGACGCTGCGCTTTTCTCCGGCAAACGGATGGATGACGGTGAAGAGGTGGTGCAATACAGCGCCAGCGGGGCGCCTGTTGCCGCCGACGATGTACTGTTTTCCGGCGCCAGCGCCGCGCGTCCCGCAGAGGATGATGTGCTGTTCTCCGGCGCCAGCGCCGTGCGCCCGGGCGATTTCGACCCTTACGATCCGTTGTTGAATGGCCACAGTATCGCTGAGCCGGTAAGCGCAGCGGCGGCGGCTACTGCCGCGCCGCAGGCGTGGGCAGAATCACCGGTGGGCCATCACGGCGCTGCGCCAGCTTATCAGCCGGAAGCCAGCTATCCGCCGCAGCAGGCCTATCAGCCTGAACCCGCTCCGTTCCAGCAGGCTGCTTATCAGCCGCCAACGGGGCAAACCGCACCGCAGGCGTATCAGCCTGAGCCAGCGCCGTATCAACAGCCGGTTTACGATCCGCGTGCCGGTCAACCTGCGCCGCAGGCCTATCAGCCTGAGCCAGCGCCGTATCAGCAGCCAACTTACGATCCCTATGCCGGTCAGCCTGCGCCTCAGACCTATCAGCAGCCGGCTTACGATCCGAATGCCGGTCAGCCTGCGCCTCAGACCTATCAGCAGCCAGCTTACGATCCGCATGCCGGCCAGCCCGCGCCGCAGCCGTATCAGCCGGAGCCAGCGGCGTATCAGCCGCAAAGCGCGCCAGTTCCCCCACCGGAGCCAGAGCCCGAGGTCGTGCAGGAGGAAGTGAAACGTCCGCCGCTCTATTATTTCGAGGAAGTGGAAGAGAAGCGGGCGCGCGAACGCGAGCTGTTGGCCTCCTGGTATCAGCCAATTCCTGAGCCGGAAAGTCCGATTGCCACTAAACCGCTGACGCCGCCGACCACTGCGTCCAAACCGCCAGTGGAGACAACCGTAGTCTCTGCGGTAGCGGCTGGGGTGCATCAGGCTACCGCCGCCAGCGGCGGCGCGGCGGCAACAACCTCGTCCACTGCCGCATCCGCTGCGGCTACGCCATTGTTCAGCCCGGCGTCCAGCGGCCCACGGGTTCAGGTGAAAGAGGGCATCGGTCCAAAACTACCGCGGCCCAATCGCGTGCGTGTTCCTACGCGTCGGGAACTGGCCTCCTACGGCATCAAGCTACCGTCGCAGCGGGAGGCGGAACAGCGCGCGCGGCAGGCGGAGCGCGATCCGCATTATGATGATGAGCTGCTCTCGGATGAGGAAGCGGATGCTATGGAGCAGGATGAACTGGCTCGCCAGTTCGCCGCCACCCAGCAGCAGCGCTACGGTCATCGCTGGGAAGACGATAACGTGACTGATGACGATGAGGCCGACGCCGCGGCGGAAGCGGAGCTGGCGCGTCAGTTTGCCGCTACCCAGCAGCAGCGGTACGCTACCGAGCAGCCGCCGGGCGCCAACCCGTTCTCGCCGGCAGATTATGAATTCTCGCCGATGAAAACGTTGGTCAATGACGGCCCGAGCGAACCGCTGTTTACGCCGACGCCGGAAGTCCAGCCGCAGCAGCCGGCCCAGCGCTATCAACAACCGGCGGCCGCTCCGCAGCAGGGTTATCAACCTGCGCAGCATCAGCCGATACACCATCAGCCTGTGCCGCCGCAGCCGCAGTCCTATCCGACTGCGTCGCAGCCCGTGCAGCCGCAACAACCGGTTGCCCCTCAGGGGCATCAGCCTGCCGCCCCTGCGCCGCAGGAGAGCCTGATCCACCCGCTGCTGATGCGCAATGGCGATAGTCGACCGCTGCAAAAGCCGACCACGCCACTGCCGTCGCTGGATCTGCTTACCCCGCCGCCGAGTGAAGTCGAGCCGGTGGATACCTTTGCTCTCGAGCAGATGGCACGCCTGGTGGAAGCGCGACTCGCCGATTTCCGCATTAAAGCGGATGTGGTGAACTACTCACCGGGGCCGGTGATCACCCGCTTCGAACTGAATCTGGCGCCTGGCGTTAAGGCCGCACGGATCTCTAACCTGTCACGGGACCTGGCGCGATCGCTGTCAACGGTCGCCGTGCGCGTGGTGGAGGTGATCCCGGGCAAACCGTATGTCGGGCTTGAGCTGCCGAATAAAAAACGCCAGACCGTCTACCTGCGTGAAGTGCTCGACAACGCCAAGTTCCGTGATAACCCATCTCCGCTCACCGTGGTGCTGGGCAAAGACATCGCTGGCGATCCGGTAGTAGCCGATCTGGCGAAAATGCCGCATCTGCTGGTGGCCGGTACCACCGGTTCCGGTAAGTCTGTTGGCGTCAACGCCATGATCCTCAGCATGCTCTACAAGGCGCAGCCGGAAGATGTGCGTTTCATTATGATCGACCCGAAAATGCTCGAGCTGTCGGTCTACGAAGGAATTCCGCACCTGCTGACGGAAGTGGTCACCGACATGAAAGACGCCGCCAATGCGCTGCGCTGGAGCGTCAATGAGATGGAGCGCCGCTACAAGCTGATGTCGGCGCTGGGCGTGCGTAACCTCGCGGGCTACAACGAGAAGATCGCCGAAGCCGCGCGCATGGGACGTCCGATCCCGGATCCGTACTGGAAGCCTGGCGACAGCATGGACGCCGTACATCCGGTGCTGGAAAAACTGCCGTACATCGTGGTGCTGGTGGATGAATTCGCCGATCTGATGATGACCGTCGGCAAAAAGGTGGAAGAGCTGATCGCTCGCCTGGCGCAGAAAGCGCGCGCGGCGGGGATCCACCTGGTGCTGGCGACACAGCGTCCGTCGGTAGATGTTATTACCGGCCTGATAAAGGCCAACATCCCGACGCGCATCGCCTTTACCGTGTCGAGTAAAATTGACTCACGTACCATTCTCGATCAGGGCGGCGCGGAATCGCTGCTGGGTATGGGGGATATGCTTTACTCCGGGCCGAACTCTACCACGCCGGTGCGTGTCCACGGGGCGTTTGTGCGCGACCAGGAAGTCCACGCCGTGGTTCAGGACTGGAAAGCCCGCGGTCGCCCGCAATATGTGGATGGCATTACCTCCGACAGCGAAAGCGAAGGCGGCGGTGGCGGCTTCGACGGCGGGGAAGAGCTGGATCCGTTGTTCGATCAGGCAGTCAACTTTGTGACCGAGAAGCGCAAAGCGTCGATTTCCGGGGTTCAGCGTCAGTTCCGCATCGGCTATAACCGTGCCGCGCGTATTATCGAACAGATGGAAGCGCAGGGTATCGTCAGCGAGCAGGGCCATAACGGTAACCGCGAAGTGCTGGCGCCGCCGCCCTTTGAATGAGTGCAAAGTTGGGTAAATAAGCGCAAAATCAGCCAATTCTTCTGTCCCACCGCCGCCGGCGGTCCTACAGTAGGGGCAGAAGAGGCTCCCGCGTCGGGAGTGACGCACATTAAGGAAGAACAATGAAAAAACTCGCAATCACCTGTGCATTACTGTCTGGTATGGTCGTCAGCCAGGTCTGGGCAGATGCGGCCAGCGACTTAAAAAGCCGTCTTGATAAAGTGAGCAGCTTCCATGCCAGCTTCACGCAAAAAGTTACCGACGGCAGCGGTAACGCCGTGCAGGACGGGCAGGGAGACCTGTGGGTGAAACGCCCGAACCTGTTTAACTGGCATATGACCCAGCCGGATGAGAGCGTCCTCGTTTCGGATGGTAAAACGCTGTGGTTCTATAATCCGTTCGTCGAGCAGGCCACGGCGACCTGGCTGAAAGACGCCACCAGCAACACGCCGTTTATGCTGATTGCCCGCAACCAGTCCAGCGACTGGCAGCAATATAATATCAAGCAAAATGGCGATGATTTTGTGCTGACGCCAAAAAGCGGCAGCGGCAACCTCAAGCAGTTCACGATCAACGTCGGTCGGGACGGCACTATCCATCAGTTCAGCGCCGTCGAGCAGGATGATCAGCGCAGCAGCTATCAGCTGAAATCGCAGCAGAACGGCGCCGTCGACGCAGCTAAGTTCACCTTTACGCCGCCGAAAGGGGTGACGGTGGACGATCAACGTAAGTAGAGGCGAAAGTGAGCAATCTGTCGCTCGATTTTTCCGACAACGCGTTTCAACCTCTGGCCGCTCGCATGCGGCCAGAAAATTTAGCGCAGTATATTGGCCAGCAGCACCTGCTGGCGCCGGGTAAACCCCTGCCGCGGGCCATTGAGGCCGGGCACCTGCATTCGATGATCCTCTGGGGGCCGCCGGGTACCGGCAAGACCACTCTGGCGGAAGTGATTGCCCGCTACGCCAGCGCCGATGTCGAACGGATCTCAGCGGTAACCTCCGGGGTGAAAGAGATTCGCGAGGCTATTGAGCGCGCGCGGCAAAATCGCAACGCCGGCCGGCGGACCATCCTGTTTGTTGACGAAGTGCATCGCTTTAATAAAAGCCAGCAGGATGCCTTTCTGCCGCATATTGAAGACGGCACCATCACTTTTATTGGCGCGACCACCGAAAACCCCTCCTTTGAGCTTAACTCGGCGCTGCTCTCCCGCGCCCGCGTCTACTTACTGAAATCGCTCACCACCGACGATATCGAGCGGGTGCTTGACCAGGCGATGAACGATAAAACCCGCGGCTACGGCGACCAGGATATCGTTTTGCCGGATGAGACCCGCAGGGCCATTGCCGAGCTAGTGAACGGCGACGCGCGGCGAGCGCTGAATACCCTGGAAATGATGGCCGATATGGCCGAAAGCGATGACTCGGGCAAGCGGGTGCTGAAGGCGGAACTGCTGACCGAGATCGCCGGCGAGCGCAGCGCGCGCTTTGATAATAAAGGCGACCGGTTCTACGATTTGATTTCCGCCCTGCATAAGTCGGTGCGCGGTAGCGCGCCGGATGCGGCACTTTACTGGTACGCGCGGATCATCACCGCCGGCGGCGATCCGCTGTACGTTGCCCGCCGCTGTCTGGCGATTGCCTCGGAAGATGTCGGCAACGCCGACCCGCGGGCGATGCAGGTCGCCATTTCGGCGTGGGACTGCTTTACCCGCGTCGGGCCGGCGGAAGGCGAACGGGCGATTGCCCAGGCCATCGTCTATCTGGCCTGCGCGCCGAAAAGCAACGCGGTGTACACCGCCTTCAAAGCGGCGCTGGCCGACGCGCGGGATCGTCCTGACTACGACGTTCCGGTGCATCTGCGCAATGCGCCGACGAAGCTGATGAAAGAGATGGGCTACGGCCAGGAGTATCGTTACGCTCATGACGAACCCAACGCCTACGCCGCCGGCGAGCAGTACTTCCCGCAGGAAATGGCGCAAACGCGCTATTATCACCCGACAAACCGGGGGCTTGAGGGCAAAATTGGCGAAAAGCTCGCCTGGCTCGCTGAACAGGATCAAAATAGCCCGATAAAACGCTACCGCTAATTGAGGCGTTGCGGTAAGGTTATTACACTATTTCCGTGGTCGTAGTCTGCGGCCACTTTTCTTTTTTAATTCGATAAGCACAGGATAAGCATGCTCGATCCCAATCTGCTGCGTACCGAGCCAGACGCAGTCGCAGAAAAACTGGCACGCCGGGGCTTTAAGCTGGATGTAGATAAACTTCGCGCGCTTGAAGAGCGTCGTAAAGTTCTGCAGGTGCAAACGGAAAACCTGCAGGCGGAGCGTAACTCCCGATCGAAATCCATTGGCCAGGCGAAAGCGCGCGGGGAAGACATCGAGCCATTACGCCTGGAAGTTAACAAGCTTGGCGAACAACTGGATGCTGCAAAATCCGAGCTGGAAACGCTGCTGGCGGAAATTCGCGATATCGCGCTGGCGATCCCGAATATTCCTCATGATGATGTGCCGGTTGGTCGCGATGAAAACGACAACGTTGAAGTTAGCCGCTGGGGTACGCCGCGTCAGTTCGATTTTGAGGTGCGCGATCATGTGACGCTGGGTGAAATGCACGGGGGGCTGGATTTTGCCGCCGCCGTTAAGCTCACCGGCTCGCGCTTCGTGGTGATGAAAGGGCAGCTGGCCCGTCTGCACCGCGCCCTGGCGCAGTTCATGCTGGATCTGCACACCGAACAGCATGGCTACAGCGAAAACTATGTCCCGTACCTGGTAAACCAGGACACCCTGTATGGCACTGGCCAGCTGCCGAAATTCGCCGGCGACCTGTTCCATACCCGTCCGCTGGAAGAAGAGGCTGACAGCAGCAACTACGCGCTGATCCCGACGGCGGAAGTGCCGCTGACCAACCTGGTGCGCGATGAAATCATCGACGAAGACGATCTGCCGATCAAAATGACCGCCCATACGCCGTGCTTCCGCTCTGAAGCCGGTTCCTATGGCCGCGACACCCGCGGTCTGATCCGTATGCACCAGTTCGATAAAGTTGAAATGGTGCAGATCGTCCGCCCGGAAGACTCTATGGCCGCGCTGGAAGAGATGACCGGTCACGCCGAGAAAGTGCTGCAGCTGCTGGGCCTGCCGTACCGTAAGGTCGCGCTGTGCACCGGCGATATGGGCTTCAGCGCCTGCAAAACCTATGACCTCGAAGTATGGGTTCCGGCGCAAAACACTTATCGTGAGATCTCCTCCTGCTCCAACGTCTGGGATTTCCAGGCGCGTCGTATGCAGGCTCGCTGCCGCAGCAAGTCCGATAAGAAGACCCGTCTCGTTCATACCCTGAATGGTTCTGGCTTGGCAGTAGGTCGTACCCTGGTGGCGCTGATGGAAAACTATCAGCAGGCTGATGGCCGTATCGAGATCCCGGAAGTGCTGCGCCCGTATATGCGCGGCCTCGAATATATCGGCTAAACTTCTCACTCCTTCTTTTAAAAGCGCCTGCGGGCGCTTTTTTTACGCCCTTATTGATACCGGGCAATAATCCTTTTCGCGAATGCAGTGATACTCCCTTTGGATTAAACCAGCATAAAAAACCAATAATATCGCAAAGCATTATATATATGTCTATATAACGCTTGTCAGTTTATTGTGAGCAACCAAAGCGAGTATCCATGAAAATTAAAGCCCCTGATGCTTTACTGGCTGCTGAGGTAAGCCGCCGTGGTCTGATGAAAACCACGGCAATAGGCGGCCTGGCGCTGGCCAGCAACGCACTAACGTTACCTTTTACCCGACTGTCGCATGCTGCCGATACGCCGGCGCCCGCCAGTGAGAAGGTGGTCTGGAGCGCCTGCACCGTCAACTGCGGTAGCCGTTGCCCGCTGCGCATGCACGTGGTGGATGGCGCGATTAAATACGTCGAAACCGATAATACCGGTGATGATAACTATGACGGTTTGCACCAGGTCCGCGCCTGCCTGCGTGGGCGTTCAATGCGCCGCCGGGTCTATAATCCGGACCGTCTGAAGTACCCGATGAAGCGCGTTGGTAAACGCGGTGAGGGCAAGTTCGAGCAAATCAGCTGGGAAGAGGCGTTGGATACCATCGCCAGCAATATGCAGCGGCTGATTAAAGAGTACGGCAATGAATCCATCTATCTGAACTACGGCACCGGCACGCTCGGCGGGACGCTGACCCGCTCCTGGCCGCCGGGGAAAACGCTGATTGCCCGTCTGATGAACTGCTGCGGTGGCTATCTCAACCATTATGGCGACTATTCATCAGCGCAGATTGCTGCCGGTCTGAATTACACCTACGGCGGCTGGGCGGACGGCAACAGCCCATCGGATATTGAAAACAGTCAGCTGGTGGTGCTGTTCGGCAATAACCCCGGCGAAACGCGGATGAGCGGCGGCGGGGTAACGTACTACCTTGAACAGGCGCGGCAGAAATCCAATGCCCGGATGATAATCATCGATCCGCGCTATACCGACACCGGCGCCGGGCGTGAAGATGAATGGATCCCGATTCGTCCGGGGACCGATGCGGCACTGGTTTCGGGCCTCGCGTGGGTGATGATCACCGAGAATCTGGTCGACCAGCCTTTCCTCGATAAATACTGCGTGGGATACGACGAGAAAACGCTGCCCGCCGGTGCGCCAGCCAATGGTCATTACAAAGCTTACATTCTTGGCCAGGGCACTGACGGTATCGCCAAAACGCCGGAGTGGGCCTCGACGATTACCGGTATTCCGCGCGAACGCATTGTTAAACTGGCGCGCGAAATTGCCACCGCCAAACCGGCCTATATTAGCCAGGGCTGGGGTCCGCAGCGTCACGCCAACGGTGAGATCGCCACCCGCGCCATCTCAATGCTCGCCATTCTGACGGGTAACGTCGGGATCAACGGCGGCAATAGCGGGGCGCGCGAGGGCTCGTATAGTCTGCCTTTTGAGCGTATGCCGACGCTGGAGAATCCGGTTGAGACCAGTATCTCGATGTTTATGTGGACCGATGCGATTGAGCGCGGCCCGGAAATGACCGCTCTGCGCGACGGCGTACGCGGTAAAGATAAGCTCGACGTGCCGATCAAAATGATCTGGAACTATGCGGGCAACTGTCTGATTAACCAGCATTCTGAGATCAACCGGACCCACGAAATCCTGCAGGACGACAAGAAATGCGAGATGATTGTGGTCATTGACTGCCATATGACCTCCTCGGCGAAATACGCTGATATTCTGCTGCCGGACTGTACCGCCTCCGAGCAGATGGATTTCGCGCTGGATGCCTCCTGCGGCAACATGTCCTACGTTATCTTTGCCGATCAGGCCATCAAGCCGCGCTTTGAATGCAAAACCATCTATGAGATGACCAGCGAACTGGCAAAGCGTCTGGGCGTCGAAGAGCAGTTTACCGAGGGCCGTACCCAGGAAGGCTGGATGCGCTATCTGTATGAGCAGTCGCGCAAAGCGATTCCCGACCTGCCGGATTTCGACACCTTCCGTCAGCAGGGCATCTATAAGCAGCGCGATCCGCAAGGTCATCATGTGGCCTACAAAGCCTTCCGTGAGGATCCGCAGGCTAATCCGCTGACCACGCCTTCGGGCAAGATCGAAATTTACTCGCAGGATCTGGCGAAAATCGCGGCCACCTGGGAGCTGCCGGAAGGGGATGTTATCGATCCGCTGCCGATCTACACCCCGGGTTTCGAAAACTACAACGATCCGCTGACAGTGAAATACCCGCTACAGCTCACCGGCTTCCACTATAAATCTCGCGTCCACTCGACCTACGGCAACGTCGATGTGCTGAAGGCCGCCTGTCGGCAGGAGATGTGGATTAACCCGATCGATGCCCGCAAGCGCGGCATTGCCAACGGCGATCGTATTCGCATCTTCAACGATCGGGGTGAAGTGCATATCGAAGCGAAGGTGACGCCGCGCATGATGCCGGGCGTCGTCGCGCTGGGGGAAGGGGCCTGGTACAACCCGGACGCCTCGCGTGTGGATCAGGCGGGCAGCATCAACGTGCTGACCACCCAGCGTCCGTCGCCGCTGGCGAAGGGAAACCCGTCGCATACCAACCTCGTTCAGGTTGAGAAGCTGTAAGGAGTAACCGATGACAACTCAGTATGGATTTTTTATTGATTCCGCCCGTTGCACCGGTTGCAAAACCTGCGAACTGGCCTGTAAGGACTACAAGAACCTGACCCCGGAGGTCAGCTTCCGCCGCATCTATGAATATGCCGGCGGCGACTGGCAGGAGGACAACGGCGTCTGGCAGCAGAACGTGTTTG
>OKGS01000221.1_pt1 | contig 20355 bp, 23 predicted proteins | sample 1613341 | NCBI WGS metagenome assembly OKGS01 (sample SAMN04436849, study PRJEB24849) | human gut metagenome | biome: human gut; feature: NICU; material: stool | host: Homo sapiens | place: USA: Saint Louis, MO | collected 2011-09-09 | reverse complement strand
ATCGTTTTTTATGGTAAAGTATAGTTTTAAATTTAAGAATATCGCTTAAAAAGTAGTTCTAAATTATAATTATCATATTATTTAATATCTAAAATTTTTACTTTTTTCAAATTCATATTTTCTTATATTAAATATTTACTATGAAATCTAAATTCATGTATATTTAAAAGCAGGTATATCGAATAAGATACACCCGCTTTTAATCAACTATTAAGACGGTACTTCCAGCCATTTTTTAAAAATCTTCGCGATAATAAGAGACATCTGGCTATATTGTCAAATACCATCATAATCCAAACTGCTTCAATACTTTGATGGAAAACATTGATCATTAGCCAAGAACCGGTTACCCTAATTCCCCACATCGTAAATAATGAAAAAACAAATGGTGCCTTAGTATCACCCATCCCATTGAATGTTCCCTCAAGAATTACTAAGATCCCATAAAGCGGTTCTGAAATAGATACTATTCTCAATACTCGAGCCCCCAAAGTGATAACCTCATGGTCAGGAGTAAAAATCCCCATTAACTGTTCAGCAAATATAAATAATGCAATCCCACAAATTATCATTAAAAACATTGTAATACCACTAATCAAATAAGTTACCTCTTTAACTTTATGCTCATCTTTTTGTCCAACTGCATTTCCAACTAAAGTTGCTGCCGCCGTTTGAAAACCATACCCGGGAATATAAAAAGCTTGTTCTGCTTGAATTGCAATTGTATGCGCAGCAAATCGTACTACTCCTAACTTCGCAATCAAGGAAGCAAAAGTTACGTGCCCTAAACAAATAACACTACGTTCCAATACTACTGGAATCCCAATATTCAAACATTCCTTAAACTCTTTTTTATAAAAATGAAAACCACTGTTTTTTAAATCAAATAGTGTATTTTTATAGTAACGTAAGAACATCATAATTCCTCCAGCAACAAATGATATAGCCGTCGCAATCGCTGCTCCATTTACCCCCAGTCCAGCACCGGGAATTATAATTCCAAATAATTCTCGTGTCGGATAAATTAACAAGAAATTTAAAATTATATTAATAATATTCATATATAAATTTATTAGCATTGGTGTTTTCATATCACTGACACCACGTAAAGCCGATGCCAAAATCAAAGCTGCTGTCCTAAATAATAATGGAATTGAAATAATCATAAAGTATGATGCCGCTTCACCTCTAATTGCTTTATCACCATTTAGCCAAGTTGGTAAATATGGTGCAATTAAAACACACATTATAGTTAAAGCTATCCCAACAATTAATGTCAAAAATAGAGCTTGCTGCCCTACCCGCTTTACTTTTTCATCATTATTTGCTCCTACTGCTTGAGCACAAACTGATAAAATCCCAATTCCAAAAGCAACAGCAATACTAGACACTAACCATCCAACCGTTGAGGTCAATCCAACTGCAGCCGATGCCCCAGCTCCTAATGCCCCTACCATCGCTGTATCAACATATGTAACGACAACATTCATGGCCTCTTGAACTACCGCCGGCCAGGCTAAAAAACAAATCGATTTAATTTGTTGACGATATTTTCCCACTATCTCACTCCTACCTAATCTAATAAAAAAAGACCATTAAATGGCTTTAATTGTATATACTATTATACACTTTTTTAATATAGATAGATAGCCCCAAACAAAAGCTTAGTGCTAAAATTAAATTTATTTAATAAATCCTCCAATTCATAATTAAATCGGAGGATCAAAATCTATTATTTTATTAGTTTATATATTTCTTTGACTGCAAGATCATGCTCCTTAGCTAATCGTTTTATACTTTCGTATTCCGGATATACATAAGTCTCATCATTATTAGTTACTTCTTTAGCAGCAATTTTTCCATATGGTGTATCCAGCTCAATTGCTTTTCGAGCTAAAATTTTTCTTTCTTCACGACGATAACGAATTCCAATTGTTGTTGTTTCTCTAAATATAATATTCTGTAATAATTCTAATTTATCTTCTTTACATGCTGTACTCAATCGATAGGCTGGGCGATTCTTTTTCATATAAATCGGTGTAAAGAAGACATCTAAAGCTCCATTTTCAAAAAGCTTTTCAGCAGTATAAGCAAGTATTTCACTCGAACAATCATCTATATTTGTTTCCATTACAATAATTTCATCGTTAGTTTTATCGATTGTTCCTAAAGATACTTTCAAAACATTAGGAATATTTAATTCTTTAGTTCCACAACCCCAACCAATCTTTTGAACATTCATAGGAGGCATCGGTTGAAACGATGAACTCAGCTCAGCAATAATAGCCGCCCCTGTCGGTGTCACTAATTCTGTATCAATATCAATCTGACGGGCTACTACATTACTAGCAGCAAAAATTTCCGATGTCGCTGGTACCGGAACTGAAATTGTTCCATGAGCACATTCAATAAAACCATGCCCATCATTAACGATACTGCTATATATTTTATCAGGTGCAATCTTAGTAATTAAGATTGCTGTTCCGATGATATCAACAATAGAATCAATTGCCCCTACTTCATGAAAATGAACATTAGCCAATTCTTCATTATGAACTTTACTCTCTGCTAACGCAACTCTTAAAAAGATTCTTTTTGCTAATGCTTTAGCTCTTTCATTAATCCCACTATCATCAATAATTTTATTAACATCGAATAAATTACGATGAACATGGTGATGATGTTCATCGTGGTGATGTTCGTGATCATGATGATGTGGATGTTCCTCTAAATGAACATCTACATAAGTACCAGTAATACCATTTTTCTTTGTTTTAGTAACATGTAAATGATAGCCATCTATATTCAATTTAGCTAATTCCTTTTGTAAATAATCAGGTTCATCAATAAGTTCCATTAATGCACCTAAAGTCATATTACCACTTATTCCGCTACTACAATCAAAATATAATACTTTCATCGTTTTCCTCCTAAACAATTAATCGTATGAGCCATATACCCAGCTCCAAAACCGTTATCAATATTAACTACACTAACACCACTAGCACAACTGTTTAACATCGATAATAATGCCGAAAAACCATTAAAATTAGCACCATAACCAATTGATGTTGGCACTGCAATGACTGGTTTATCAACTAACCCTCCAACAACCGATGCTAAAGCCCCTTCCATGCCAGCTACAACTATAATAACATTTGCTCGTTTGATCACATCCATCTTATTAAATAGTCGATGAATCCCAGCAACACCAACATCACTAATCAAATTAACTTCATTTCCTAAAAACTCAGCTGTTAACACAGCCTTTCTAGCAATTGGAATATCTGATGTTCCTGCACAAACAACAACAATCATTCCTTTATTTTGTATAGTTTCCGATTGTTTTAAAATAAAAGTTTTGGCTTCTTTATCATAATTAAAATTTGGATATAATTTCTTTAAATAAGCCGCCTTTGTTGCATCAACTCTAGTCGCTAAAATATCAATTTGATCATGTTCTAACATATTTTTTATAATACCAGCAATCTGTTCTTTCGTTTTACCAGATCCATAAATGATTTCCGGTGTTCCCGTACGACGTTTACGATTATAATCAATCGTCGCATAATCAATTGGATTATCAATCAAAATAGCTGCTTCATCAACAGAAATCTCATGGTTCTCTACCATTTCTAATATTTCTTTTACTTTCATCGTCTACCTCTGATATCGTTGTGGCAACTCTAACCCATTTGCCTCCAATAACTCTTGATTAGCTAAAATTTCACAGGGATTACCACTAGATACTATCTTTCCATTATTTAATAAAATTATTTCATCACACAAATCCAATACCATATCTAAATCATGGGTTGCAAAAATAATTTGCTGGGGCAATTCTTTTAACATATTAATAACGATCCTTCGACTCTTCGGATCAAGAAATGCTGATGGTTCATCTAATAATAATATCTCTGGTTTCATTACCACCACACTAGCTAAGCCTACCATTCGCTTTTGTCCTCCAGAAAGATGATTAGCCATTCGATCCAGCAGATCTTCAATCTTAAATAATTTCGCAAATTCCGCAATTCTTTTATCAATTTCAATTTTATCCAGTTTTTGATTTATCAACCCAAAAGCTAAATTATCACGAACTGTAGGTAAAAAAATCATATGATCTGGATTTTGAAAAACAAGACCTGCTACCTCTCTTATTTGTATCAATGTTTCTTTTGATAACATAACTCCATTAATTTTAATCTCACCTTGCGTTTCCACCAGCCCAAATAAGCTTGATAATAAAGTTGATTTCCCCGAGCCGTTTTCTCCAACAATAGCAATACACTTCTGCTGTTCAATCTTTATCGACACATTATCAAGAGCTCTAATTGAATTATTATAAAGAACATTTAAATTATTTATCTCAATCACTAAAATACCACCTTTACCATCATTAAAACTCCTACTGCCATCATTAATAAAAAATAATTTTCAATCTCAAAATCAACATAATTTAAATACGCTTGTTTAACATCAAAGCCACGACATTTCATTGCATTGTAAACTTCATTACTTCGTTCAAAACTCCGAACTAATAAACTTCCCACAAAACTACCCATATCTTTAAAAGCTATTCCTTTAGACTGGGGATTTTTTAATTGATAAGCTTGAATCATTGTTAGCGCTTCTTCAACCAAAACAAAAATATAACGATAGATCATTACTAATTGTAAAACAAAAATTGAAGGTATTTTAAGATGCACTAATTCACAAGTAATACTATCAAACTTAGTTGTTGCCATTAGTAAAAAAACTGCCATCAAACATAAGATATTTTTTATAATGATCGTAATAAATAAAAGTACACCAGTTGATATATTAACACCATAAAAATTAATTATTGTGGTTGAAAATAGTAAATTTGAAAATCCAATACACAAAGAAATAGGTAATCCAATTAAACTTCGTTTAAATAAATCCATAAATGATACTTTACTAAGTGAAATCATTATTCCAATTATTATTGAATATAAGGGTAATTCAAAAAAATCTAAGCAGCTGGTCGAAATAACAAAAATTATATACATTAGTGCTAAAATAATCTTTAAAAGTGGATTTAAACGATGAATCAGTGAATCACCATTAGCTAACTTTTCAATATAGCCAAATTTTAAAAGTGAGCCTTTAAGTTTATTCATATTTTTTCTTTTTTACTACGATATATCCAATTCCACCAATTAAAATTAAAGTTGCTGCACCACCAATAATCCCTGATACTGAAACACCTAATTTACTGTCGCTGCCACTAAAATTATAATCTGGTAAAAATGAAGTTGAACTTTGAACCTTTGCTAAAGTATCTTTTGTACTGCCGCTTGCTTCAATTTCGTCGGTTCCTGTGACTCCTTCAATAGACCACTCTAAACCATCAGGATTGCTTGATGCATATAATGAAAGAACTCCACCAACTAAGATTGTTAAAACAGCAAAAACCGCAACCTGTCTTCTTATATCCAATGTTCCAAAATGCTTGTCATTAAGTGCATGATCAACTATTTCACGTTTATCTTTTAATACATATAAGACAACTGTTGAAGTGATTAAGCCTTCAACTAGACCAATTGCTAAATGCATCGGCAACATTAATACAACAAATGAAGTAAATGGTAATTCCGTAATATTACGAGTTTGTAAGACCACTGCAAAAGCACCCATTTCTAATCCCACTACTACTCCTAAAATACTTGCCAGTAATACTCTTGAAGAAGTTATATTTTTCTTTAATAGTGGCTTAACAATTAATGGATAAGCTACAAAACATGGTAATATCCCCATGTTAAAAATATTACATCCTAACGCCAATAAACCACCATCACCAAAAAATAAGCATTGTATAATTAAAACAGAACATAATGATAAAAAGGCAGGATATTGTCCTAAAATAAGGCACAATAAAATTCCTCCACCGATATGACCACTACTTCCTGTTCCTGGAATCGTAAAATTGATCATTTGAGCAGCGAAAATAAATGCTCCCATTACTCCCATTAAAGGAATCTTTCGATCATCATGTTCTTGATTAATTTTTTTAATTGAAAAACCGATCATGATAAAACTAATTATCATGAAAATAACCCCAATATTAACAGAAATCAAACCATCTGCCATATGCATTAATACTGAATTCATAATTTCCCTTTCCACAAACACTACTGTGCTTCTTCTAGTACTTCTTGTACTTGGGATCTATTTTAAAATATTAACTAAATCTCTAATATATTCTTGAATTGATTTTGGCTCAACACCTAAGACATGTCCAGTGCATTTACTAACTGGAATAAAATATTTTTGAGCTTCACTACAGCTGATTGCTGCCGCCATTGCTGGTGAAACTTCACCATACATCGAGTTAGCAAAAACAAAACCAATTGGTCCAATAATTATCTGAGCGTTTTTAGCATTATAAATAATTGCATTTTCTCCCGTTGCGACAGCATCAGCTCCACCTTTTTTCATATTGTTGGTTGCAGTACTATTTGTTCCTACCGCAATAATAAAAGTACCACTAACTTCTTTTTTTAAGGCCTCAATTACACTTCGGCCAATGCCTCCACCTTGACCATCAATAACTACAACTTCCATTTCACTACCTATCATAACTTCCACTAGTTATGCCTTCCAAATCTAATGTTACATAATCAAATCCAAGTTCTTTTATTGCTAAGATTAATTCTTCATCATTAACTAGATTAAAATTGTTTCGTTCAACTTCAATCCGTGCTAATTTATCATGAACTCGAACACGAGCGTAATAAATCCCCTTTTGATGAAGTAAAGCCTCAGCTTGATCGACCACTTCTAATTTTTCTTTAGTGAGATGAGTATCGTAAGGAAAACGTGAAGCTAAACAAGCATTTGCCGGTTTATCATATGTCTCAATCTGTAATTCTTTTGAATACTGTCTTATTTCAGCTTTTGTTAAACCAACTAGTGCTAACGGTGATACAATTCCCAATTCTTCGCAAGCTTTCATTCCAGGGCGATAAACTTTTTCATCATCAGCATTTTTACCATCAAGGGTTATCTTAAAATCATGGCTTTGAGCTGCTTCAATTACTTTTGCCATTACTTGTTTTTTACAGTGATAACATCGATCTTTACGATTATTTGTAAATTGCTCGATTGTAAATACATCTAACGGCACTTCTATAAATTGACCTTTACCAGCCATCATTCTAGCACTATCGATGTCCTCCTTGGACATCATTTTCCCTACACATAATACTGCTAGAACATTTTCTTTACTTAAGGTTTGTAATGCTACCTGATATAAAAAATTTGAATCACAGCCACCACTATAGGCAATTGCAACTTTTTGATAAGATTTTAATAATTCTTTTAATTTATCTAACTTACTCATCTCTTCACCTTTATACATAATAATATCACAATCCCCATCTATTTACTAATTAGACCATGCTATGATCGCAACTACACTATACACCCTAAAGTACACTTTAAGACAAGTATTTTTTATTTAGAAAATAAAAAAAGTGATTTCAATATGAAGCAAACCCTCATTGCTAATTCAACATAGAAAATTCACTTCATCACTATCACTTTAATTTTCAGCTAACTTAGAAGGATTATAAACACTAGGGGCCTTCAATGTCTTTACCAATACTTTTACCTGTTCCTCATTAAGTTCTATAGGCTCAATATTGTAATAATAATTACTAGCTTCTTTAATTCCATAATTTCCTTCACCTAAATATGTAATATTCAAATACATTTCAAGAATTTCATCTTTCGTATAATCATCTTCTAATTTTTGAGCAATAAAAACTTCAGCTATTTTCCGGTCTAAGCTCTTTTCAAAAGATAAACAAAGATTTTTAGCTAACTGCTGAGTAATCGTACTACCGCCTTCTTTAAACGACATCGTCACTACATTCGTTACCATTGCTCGAGCTAATCCAATGTAATCAACTGGGCCATGTTGATAAAAACGCTTATCCTCGCTTTCTATTACTAGTTCTTGATATATACTTGATATTTGCTCCAATTTAACATAGTTATCTTTACTTCTTAATTCTTCAACTCGCACTGTTAAACTCTTTTCTTCCATTGTATCTTGGTACATCACATAGCCACGATAGCCATAATATCCTAAAAAGGTTAAGGCAGCTAAGAAAAGAATAATAATTAGACGTGATATTACTTTTTTCATATACATCCCTCTATTCCTTATTTTACACCTCTATCATAGCCTAAGCTGGTTGGTTATTCCATTGATTTACATTACAAAATCTTACATTATTGTAATATTTATCATTAATTCCTTGAAATCATTATCGATCAGCATAGTATTTAAATTTAAAATTTTCTTATTTTGATGACCACGAGGAATTAAAACACAATTGCATCCTAATACTTTTGACATTTCATAATCATGAATTGTATCACCGACAAATAAAACATCTTCTTAGTTTAAATGATTATTTTTATAATCTTGTTTAGCTAAAGCTACTTTACTACGAACAAAATTATCCACAATTCCAATCCCAAATTGGATATTCATATCCCTACTTGATCACTATCCTTTAAAACTTTTATTAATTTGTATGATGATTTAATAAAATCATTCTTTTGATAAAATTGATGTGCTTCTATACGTTTAAAATTACTAGTAAGTTCAATTACTTCACATTGATGCTCCAAAGCTAATTTTGTACTAAAATCAACTAATAATCTACCTATACCATTTCCACGATAACTGTTATCTATAACTAATTCTTCGATTGTTGCAACTTTATTCTCATGATGTAATTGATAATCGATATTAACACTGACAAATCCAACAATCATATCATCAGATACAGCTACTAAATAGTGGCTCTTTTCATCATTAAGTTTATTTTCATATACTAGAGCAAACTGTTCATGATTTAAATTACATTCCTCTAATTCACAAATCAGTTTATAAATAGCTTCCAGATCCTCTTTTTGACAATATCTTATTTTCATATTTTTTGCTCTACTTTCATTTAAAAATATTTTTAAAAAGAATTTGAAATGATATTTCTTTAATGGTATTCTACAAATACAAAAAAGAAAACGCATTCAAGGAGGATGAGAAAGCATGACAGTATCGATTGGTATTATTTTGATTTTATGTCTTTACACAGTTGTTGGTGTACTTGACCAAATTTCTATTCAGATTGGTCCATATACACCATTGTTTGCTGCAACGTTTACTGGCCTAGTCTTAGGAGATGTTCAAACAGGTTTGATGATTGGGGCAACGCTTCAATTGATGACATTAGGCGTAGCGACTTATGGAGGAGCAACAGTCCCAGACTTTCTTTCAGGGGCCATTATGGGAACGGCTTATGCAATTATTTCAGGGAAAGGGGCAGAGTATGGTATCGGAGTTGCGGTTCCAATTGGGTTATTATTAACACAACTAGATATTTTAGGCAGAATGGCTAATACGTTTTTCCAACACAAAGCAGATCGCTATGCGGAAGAAGGCAATTATAAAGGGGTCGAGCGCTGCAATGTTTTAGGAATTTTTCCTTGGACGATTTCTCGTGTCATCCCAGTTTTTATTGGTCTAGCTTTTGGTGAACAAGTTGTAAACGCTATCAATAATTGGATTCCTATTTGGGTGATGAATGGGCTAAAAGCAGCAGGCGCTATTTTACCAGCGATGGGGATTGCTATTTTAATGCGTTACTTACCAATTAAAACATACTGGCCCTATTTTATTATTGGGTTCGTGTTACTTGCTTATGGGGCCCAATTCTTCTCAGTTTTAGGTGTCGCACTGGTTGGCTTGGCTTTAGCAGCGATTTATGTGATGAATCATAACAAAGGCGGCGCAGCTACAACAAGTGGCACGGTTATTTACGAAGATGATGAGGAGGTTGAGATTGATGACTAACAAATTAACAAAAAAGGATATTAATAAAGTTTACGTCCGTAATCTTTTTGGCTATCAGTGGGGCTGGAACTATGAAAAAATGCAAGGACTTGGTTACGCTTGGGTGATGATGCCTGCATTAAAGCGACTATATAGTGAAGATCCAGTAGCTATGAAGAAAGCCTTGAAGACACATCTTGGCTTTATGAATACAACGCCAGCCATGTCGCATTTAATTGTCGGAGCTGATATGGCTTTGGAAGAAGAAGTCGGCATTGAAGATGAAATGGCCATTACTGGCTTGAAAACAGGTCTAATGGGTCCGTTTGCTGGTGTTGGTGATACCATTTTTATCGCGATTTATCGTGCGATTGTTTTTTCGATTGCAGCTTACATGGCGCAAGGGGGCCAGGTTGTTGGGTTACTGATCCCGTTAATTGCCGGAGCAGTGGTCCTATGGGTTCGCTATAAATTCACTTGGATTGGTTACCATCAAGGGAAAAAAATTGCGACAGAATTTGCGGATAAAATGAAATTGTTTACGCAAGGTGCAGCTATTTTAGGGTTAACGGTGGTCGGCGGTTTGATTCCTTCGGTAATTACTTACAAATTAGATTTAACTTATAAAATGGGAGATGTAACATTATCTGTTCAAGAAATGTTGGATAAAATTTTACCCGCATTAATTCCTTTAGGGATTGTTCTTTTATCCTATTGGTTACTAGGGAAAAAGAAAATGAATTCAACACGGCTAATCTTTGTTTTAATTTTAATTGGCATGGTTTTAGGCAATTTACAACCAATGTTGGCTTGGGTTGGCGGTTTATTTTAAAAAAATAGTATATAATAGGAGAGATTTATTATGACAATTGTACATGCAAGAGTAGATGAGCGTTTAATTCACGGACAAGTTGCAACCGTTTGGACGAATACGGTTGGCGCACAAAGAATCATGGTAGTAAATGATGCCGCTGTCAAAGATCAATTACAAATTGGTGCCTTAAAAATGGCTAAGCCTGCAGGAGTTAAATTATCCATTTTATCAAAACGTAAAGCGATTGAAAAAATTTTAGCAGGCAATTATGATGAAGAAAAAGTCTTTTTAATTACGAAAGACATTGCAGACATGGCGGCTTTAATTGATGGCGGTGTCCCATTACAGAGCTTCAATGTCGGCAATATTTCTCAAAAAGAAGGCAGTCGAGCAATTAAAAAATCTGTTGCATTAACCGATGAAGATATTCAAACCGTTCGTCGTTTAACAGATAATGGGGTGACTATTACCGCACAGATGATCCCTTCTGAACCAAACGAAGCAATTTTAACTTTCATAAAATAGAAATGGAGATGAGAAGATGGAGCCAATCCGTTCAATCAGACAAAAATATAAGGACTTTTCCAAAGTAAATAAGAGAATCGCAGACTATATACTGAAGGATCCGACCCGTCTTCTCTCATTAACAGCAAACGAAATTGCTAGCAATAGCGAAACTTCTCCGGCGTCAGTTACCCGTTTTTCTAAACAATTAGGGTTTGACAGCTGGGAAGAGTTAAAACTATCCATTGCAGCGGTACAAGCTGCCAGTAACGGTAAAAAAGATATTGATCCAATTGTAGCGGCGGATGATTCGGTGGATACTATTTGTATGAAAGTAGAATCTTTATTAAATGCTACGATTGAGGATTTATTTTATACAGTGGATAAACAAGCCTTGGAACGAGCAATCGCGCATGTTAAAAAAGCGGAAAAAATTCATTTGGTTGGAATTGGTGCCTCTTCTTTAACGACTTATAATCTTTATCACAAGTTTAACCGCGCTGGTCGCCAAGCAATTTTTAATTATGATAGTCACATGATGTTGGAGTTTTTAAATTATGCAACGGCACAAGACATTTTGATCACGGTCTCCTATAGTGGTTTGACAAAAGAAGCCTTAATCGCCTGTGAAATTGCCAAAAATAGAGGTGCAACGGTTATTTTTATTACCAGTAACGATGGAGAAAACGTGCAATCATTGAGCGATGAAGTTCTTTTAGTCCCCAATAATGAGCACCTCATTCGAGTTGGGGCTATTTCATCGATTGCTTCGTCAATGGCAATTGGCGATGTTCTGTATTTAGGTTCAATTCAAGATGATTTAGACACAGAAATTGAACGTAATATGATTGAAACGAGTCAACTTGTCAGCCGTCTAAAAGAGAAGTAGGGGTGTGCAAGCAAATGAACTTAGAAGGATTAACGACAGAAGCCAGAAATGAAACGACTAAAAAGATTGACCAAGTGTCAACGTTAGAAATGGTAACTTTAATAAATCAAGAAGACCAAAAGGTAGCACAAGCAATTGAAAAGGTGCTTCCGCAGATTGCTACAGCAATTGATGCAGCGGCAGAACGATTTAAAAAAGGGGGCCGTTTAATCTATTGTGGTGCAGGAACGTCTGGACGTTTAGGTGCTTTGGATGCGATTGAATTAACACCCACATATAGTGTGTCGCCAGAACGCGCATTTGGTATTTTAGCTGGTGGTGAAAAAGCAATGTATCAAGCAATTGAAGGCGCTGAAGACTCGAAAGAATTAGCTATCGAAGATTTAACGCAACATCAATTGACTGCCCGAGATGTCGTAATTGCGATTGCTGCTAGTGGTCGGACACCATATGCTGTTTCCGCAATTGAATACGGAAAAAAAGTGGGCGCTCTAACCATTTCAGTTACCTGTAATAATCAAAGTCCGATGAATCAATTGGCGGAAATTGGGATTGCGCCAATTGTAGGACCGGAAGTCATTACAGGGTCAACTAGAATGAAAGCGGGTTCAGCACAGAAAATGGTGTTAAATATGTTTTCAACAGGGATTATGGTTAAAGTAGGGAATATCTATCAAAATTTGATGGTCAACGTACAACCAACGAACGAAAAATTAATTCAACGTGCCACGAATATCATTAAAGAAGCAGCAGAGATCGAGGAATCGCAAGCCAAAGAATACTTGGAGGCAGCACAGCTAGAAGTGGCACCAGCCATTGTAATGGCGAAAGCCCACGTTGATTTTCAAAAAGCCAAACAACTATTAGCAGAACATGACGGACGGATTTCAGAAGTTTTAGCATAGAAGTGGTGAACAATGAATCAAATCGCAATTCAAGAAACAATTCAGAGACTGATTAATCAGCAAGTCGTTTCGGGTGTCGCTTGGGGGACGATCACAGAAGATAGCTTATCAGAACAGTATACGGGCTTTTTAGGTAATACTGGTCCATTTGCAAGACAAAAGGTTTCATCAGCTAGCCTGTATGATTTAGCGTCCTTAACGAAAGTTATTGGGACAACAAATCGAATGTTACAATTAATCGATACAAATCAGCTTACTTTTTCAACCACTGTGGGGGAAATCCTACCTGATTATCAAGGACTATCTTGTTCGATTGGGGAGCTTCTACTGCATCAGAGCGGACTGCCAGCTGATGTTGTCGATAAGAAAAATGTCACAAAAAAAAGCTTGCAAGAAATCATTTTAACGCATTCGTTATCTGAACGAGGGAAAACCACTTATTCTGATTTAGGGTATTACTTATTGGGAGAAATTATTCAAGTATTGGATCGCTGCTCATTAGAAGAGAGCTTTCAAACATACTTATTTCAACCAATGAACCTACAGCATACAAGTTTTACGGTCAGCGATTTTGCCCAGGCAGTGCCCACAGAGATTACAAAACAACGCGGCGTTATTCAGGGAGTGGTCCACGATTCGAAAGCCTATCAACTGAAAGCGCCAATTGGCAGTGCAGGTTTATTTGCAACTTTACCAGATTTACTCACTTTTGTTCAGTGTTTTATGAACAATCGCTACCCGACTGGCAAACCATTATTTTCTGAAAAAATGTTCACTGCTCTCTGGTCTATGAACCAAGGGGGACGTACATTTGGTTGGGAAGTGAAAAAGACGCAAGCTGGGGTAGACTATTTGTATCATACTGGCTTTACTGGAACGGCGATTGGTATGAAAAAAGAGACCAAAGAAGCCCTAATTTTGTTGACGAATCGGATTCATCCCACTCGTGAAGAACGTGGCTTTCTGAAAGCACGAACAAAAATTTATCAGCAGTATTTTTAGGAGGATATGATGAAACCAAAATTAATTTTAATGAGCCATGGACGGATGGCAGAAGAAACCTTAGCTTCTACTCAAATGATTGTCGGGGAATTAGCAGATGCTGCGATTGTGTCAATGACCGCAGAAGATGGCTTGAGCGGCACGCAAGCAAAACTGGCAGCAATCTTAAAAGAAGCTGGCAATGTCCCGACGCTTGTATTAGCTGATTTAAAAGGAGGAACACCTTGTAATGTGGCTATGATGGCCATGGGCACTTATCCGCAATTGCGAGTAGTCGCTGGACTTAATTTAGCAATGGCAATTGAAGCAGCCGTGTCACCTGTGGAAAATGTGGATGAATTAGCTGTATATTTAACGCAAATTGGCCAATCTGCGGTGACCACGATTGACTTACCTGAATTAACAGATGAAGAAGAATTTGAAGAATAGCAAAAAGGTGTTGTCTCAAAGACAACACCTTTTTTAAGAACCAGGGATATTCCGTGGTTCGTTTTTGGTTGTGACAAAGAAAAAGAATAGACTCAGTAAAATAACTAGGATGCCATCGTTAAACATCGGATTTACGAAGTTTAAAATAGCACTTAAGATAACTGGCACGGTAGCACAATACGTAATAATTTTTAAACAATCAATCAAACGTAAAGAATAAAAACGTAATTTTGAATAGAGAGATGCACCGATAGCGGCAATCAGTAAGTCTAAAACTAAACCGATTAGAACAGGGTAGATAGCCACTAAAAAGACAATAAGTTTTGTCCACCAGGGGATCGCTGCTTCACTTAGCGCAGTCTTGATACTCTGAGCGTTAACGCCATCTAAGGTTCCTTTACTATAGGGGAAGATAAATTGGTCGGTGCCTAGAATTGATTCAGTTGCGCCTGAATTTGGTAAGGCGACTACAAATTCATCTTGTAAAAAAGCCAAACCAAACGCATTACCAATTAAATCTTTTTGGACATCAGCGGCTGTACGCTTTCCATCTGGATCAAACGTAAAAATAATCGAGTCGGTTTGATAAATAAAGCCAGATTCTTTGGCCTTTGTTTGCAACGTGCCATTTTCAATAGAAAAGTCAGGCAACTTTTCTGCAATTTTTTGGCCATCTTGTTGCACCTCTTGTAGCACAGAAAAGACTTGTTTGGTAATAGGTAGTGCTAAAATAGCACTTAAAAAAACAGCATAGAGAATTACTTTCCAAAACGCCATTTTTTTCGCATGCCGTAATTCTGAAACTGAAAAAAAGGCCTGCTTAAATAATTGCAATGTATTCATTTATTTACTCCTCATATCATTCTTCTACAGGTCATTCTAGCGAATTTATGAGGGAAACACAAGGTAATCTCCCTCTTTTGTAAAACTTTTCTTTTGGCAAGCAAACTATTTTGTAGAAAGCGGTTCACTCTGTTATCATAATAGTTGTATGAAAGACGTATGTTACATACTAAAAAATAGGGGGATTTAAAAAATGACTTACACATTACCAGAATTACCATATGCTTATGATGCATTAGAACCTTACATTGACGTGGAAACAATGCACTTACACCATGATAAACACCACAACACTTATGTGACTAACTTAAACGCAGCGATTGAAAAATATCCAGAATTAGGCGAAAAATCTGTAGAAGACCTAATTTCAGATATGAATGCTATTCCTGAAGATATCCGCACAGCCGTTCGTAACAATGGTGGCGGCCACGCAAACCATACATTCTTCTGGGAAATTATGGCACCAAATGCTGGTGGACAACCAACTGGCGCTATTAAAGAAGCAATCGATGAAACATTTGGTAGCTTTGATGAAATGAAAGCTGCTTTCAAAACAGCTGCAACTGGCCGCTTTGGTTCAGGTTGGGCTTGGTTAGTTGTGAATAACGGTAAATTAGAAATCACTTCAACACCAAACCAAGATTCACCATTAATGGATGGCCAAACACCTGTTTTAGGTCTTGACGTTTGGGAACATGCGTATTACTTAAAATATAAAAACGTTCGTCCAGATTACATTGAAGCATTCTGGAACGTTGTTAACTGGGATAAAGTAAACGAACTTTTTGCAGCAGCAAAATAAGTTTGCCAATTGTGAAGGAAAGAGTCAAATGACGGCTGTCATTTGACTCTTTCCTTTTACAAATCCAGGGTCGAAATAGTTGTTCGTTTATGGCATACTAAAGTAAGTAGGGAAAGATAACGGATACATAAAGAAGGAGCTAAAAAAATGAATGTTATGATGCAAAAAGTACACGGGTCAGAAAATGATTTCTTTTTATTGGATGAAACACAGTTTGAGCGTTCTTTAACCGCTGAGGAAATTGAGCAATTGCGCATCCAGTTATGTTCGCGGGAAACAGGATTATTGGCGGGAGCAGATGGGTTACTTTTGGTAGGAGAAGGGACTCACGGCACGTCCAATGCTAGAATGCGAGTGATTAACAGCGATGGTAGTGAAGCAAGCATGTGCGGGAACGGCTTGCGTACGGTTGCCCGTTATTTAGCTGAAAAAAACCAAGAAAAATCATTTACAGTTGAAACAATGTTTGCAGATTTGAAAGTACGTCAAGCCCCCAATTTAGCTGAAGAAGTAGCGACTTACCAAGTGGAAATTTCGCCAGTAAGTTTTGAAGCAGTCACTATCCCAATGCATTTAGGGGTCCAAACATTAATTGATGAAATCGTACCAGCCTTATCTAACACCATTCGCTTTACAGCGGTAGCAGTGCCTAATCCGCACCTTGTAGCATTTGTGGATCACGAAACCTTAAATGGTCCAGAATTTGAACGAATCGCTACCTATGTAAATAATGAAAATCCATATTTTCCAGAAGGGATAAATGTGAGTTTTGTTGAAATTCTTGGCAAAAATCAACTATTTGTTCGAACGTATGAACGTGGTGTAGGTTTTACAAGTGCTTGTGGGACAGCTATGTGCGCAAGTAGTTTACTTTATACGTTATTGAAAGATGGTGTTTTTTATGAAAAAATAACCGTCAAAAATGCTGGAGGTATGGTGAAAACAGTCGTCCACGAAACGTCTGATGGCAGTTATTGGATGGAATTAATTGGGAATGCCACGATTACGCATTTGATTGAAGGATCACTGACTGATTTACTAAATGGTGCATTTGAGAAAATAACTATCACTGAAACGAATGAACAGAAACATTATCAAGAATTTCTGCAAACACTTTCTCAAAAATAACAATTGTTCCTTGATAAAGCGCTCTTTTATTTTACAATTGTGTTAAGTTCTTGTTCCAAAAAATAAAAAATATTGCTTGAATAAGCAAACTATGAGAAAATAAAGGGCATGAATTAAGAATTATTCTTAGATAAACGAGGAAGTGTCTTATGAAACTATGGAAAAAAGTAGTACTGGGCTTCTTGAGCGTCTTGCTAGTGGTAGTAGCTGGGGTATGTGCTTACGGGATTAAGATGTATTCAGATGCCAATTCAACAATTAATGGGATCTATCAATCAGTTAACCGTAAGTCCAATAAAGGAGCCACGGCCAATATTGATGCGCAAGAACCATTCTCTGTTCTTTTAATGGGGATTGACACAGGCGATTTAGGCCGAACAGAACAAGGTCGTTCAGATACTACAATGGTTGTAACCATCAACCCGAAAGAAAACAAGTCCACAATGATCAGTTTGGATAGAGATATTCTAACAGATATTGTTGGAAATGACACACAAGACAAATTGAACCATGCCTATGCATTTGGTGGCGCCGAAATGGCGATTAATACAGTCCAAGAATTACTGGATATTCCCATCCATCACTATGTATCCATCAATATGAAAGGGTTAAAAGACCTGATTGATGCGGTAGGCGGTATTGAAGTAGATAATACGATTGGTGAATTTACGTTGGACGGTATTACTGTTCCAGCAGGTAAAATCAAGTTAGATGGCACGACAGGTTTGGCTTATGCGCGGATGCGTCACGAAGATCCTGAAGGAGATGTGGGTCGTCAACGCCGCCAACGAGAAGTTGTTGAGAAAATCGTGCGCAAAGTCATGAGTTTTGATGGTGTTTCAAAATATCGAAAAATTCTTGATGCTGTTGAAGCCAACGTAAAAACAGACTTAACTTGGGATGATATGATGGACATCCAATCAAAATATTTGTCTGCCTTTAAAACAATTGACTCTGAACAATTACAAGGATACAGTGCAACCATTGATGATATTTATTATCAAGTCCTAGATCCAAATAGTTTATACAAAACACAAACAACACTTAGAAAACAACTTGGTTTAAAAGAACATGCTTCTGAACGTGAAAAAGATTTAGCCTTTTATAATCAGTTTAGCTATGCTGTTACAGATACTGCACTGATTGGTGAATCTGGTGATTCAAGTGCCAATAGCTCTACTAGTTCGAGTAGCACAGCGGACACCACAGCCGGTCAAACAGAATACAACGGCAATACGCAACAAGCAGCAGAAGGAGCCTATGATCCGAATACGTACGTTGACCCAAATACGTACACAGATCCAAACGCTTATGCTGATCCAAATACGTATGTGGATCCCAACGCACCACAATATTAATCTGTTAAACAAGCTCGAAAACTTCTATTTCTGATGGAAATAGAAGTTTTTTTCTTTTATTCTAGAAATTTTTTTCAGAAGGTGTTATAATTGGACTATACCAAAATAAACCGTAAGGAGCGTGTCAAAATGCAAATTATCCGTGTAGCAAATGCAGAAGAAGGCGGCAAAAAAGCGTTTGAATTAATTAAAGAAGGTATGAACAATGGTGCGAAAGTTTTAGGCTTAGCAACAGGTAGTACACCAGAAACATTATATAAAGAAATGACAGCAAGTGATGTCGACTTTACAGAAATGACTTCTGTAAACTTAGATGAATATGTTGGTTTAGGTGGCGAAGATGAGCAAAGTTACCGTTATTTCATGAACAAACACTTATTCGACAAAAAACCATTTAAAGAAACATTTGTACCAAATGGTAAAGCAGAAGATTTAGATGCTGCTTCCGCAGAATATGAAAAAATTATCGATGCACATCCAGTAGATATCCAAATCTTAGGTATTGGTCAAAATGGACACATTGGTTTCAACGAACCAGGCACACCTCTAGATAGCTTAACACATGTCGTTGAGTTGACTGAATCAACAATCAACGCAAACAAACGTTATTTTGACAAAGTAGAAGATGTCCCAACACGTGCTGTTTCTATGGGGATTGGCTCAATCATGAAAGGTAAAAAAATGATTTTAATGGCTTATGGCGAAGCAAAAGCAGAGGCCATTAAAGGAATGATTGACGGACCAGTAACAACAGACATGCCAGCAAGTGCATTACAAAACCATCAAGATGTTGTTGTAATCATTGATGATGCAGCTGCAAGTAAATTATAATCGTTGATGAAAAAGAACTTGAAACATAAGGATTTCCTTATGTTTCAAGTTCTTTTTTTGTTATACTGGAAGTAATAGAAGAAGAGGTGAAAAGGATGTTACAGCTAACAATTCCAGAAATTATTTTACGGTTAGTCCTAGCGATGGTGATGGGTGGCGCAATTGGTTTTGAAAGACAATATAAGAATCGCCCAGCAGGGATGCGCACTCACATTTTAGTTTGTATGGGCGCGGCTATTATTGCGTTAATTCAGTCGCAAATTGCAATCAATGCATTGAAAGATGCGTTAGCTAATCCGGCTTTGACGGGGGTCATTCGTTCAGATCAAGCAAGGTTGATCGCACAAGTTGTAAGTGGAATCGGCTTTTTAGGTGCTGGAACCATCATTGTAACGAAACAAAGTGTCACCGGATTGACGACAGCAGCGTCACTATGGACCGTTGCTGGTTTAGGGATCGCGGTGGGCATGGGCTACTATACGATTGCCTTAACAAGTTTTATCGGTGTATTATTTGCCTTAACCATTGTCAAACGAATTATTCACGTACCAACAATCAAAAAATTAGAAATTCGCTATCAACATAAACAAGAAACCAAAGAATTTATTAATCAGTATTTTGAAGAAAAACATATTGAAATTTATGATGTGAATTTCAATGTTTCTTGGGTGGATGATACAAAAATCTATACGAATATCTATACTATTGATTTGCCTAAAGGCCTAACGTATGCCGATGTTATCGAAGATCTATCTGTTTCAAATAATGTAACAAAATTACGATTGATTAATGTGTAGAAACATCTATTTATAATTAATGACAAGAGGTCGGGACAGAACCGTTTAGCTCCGAGAAATAAGAAGGAATTTCCAAAAATTGCTCTTTAATTTTTGGAGAATTTCGGCTTATTTCCGAAGGAGTTGGTTCTGTTCCCGCCGTTTATCAGTTTTTGAGCGTGGAGCAAAAATCCAAAGTGATT
>OKGS01000218.1_pt1 | contig 20688 bp, 28 predicted proteins | sample 1613341 | NCBI WGS metagenome assembly OKGS01 (sample SAMN04436849, study PRJEB24849) | human gut metagenome | biome: human gut; feature: NICU; material: stool | host: Homo sapiens | place: USA: Saint Louis, MO | collected 2011-09-09 | reverse complement strand
GAAGGTATAGAAATTAAAAGTGTAGATCATGAAGATTGTATAGAGTTATATAATAAAATAATTTTGATAGCACATTAAAGTTAAAATCAAAGACTCTGTAATATAGGATTACAAACAGTACCGATAAGGTGCAAATTTTATCAATGGTCTTTGTTAGTTTAGGGGGAGTAAATCCCTCAATTTAAAATAAAATGCAATTTGTAACTATTGCGAAATAAAAAATACCGCATATTCATTTCTGAATGATGCAGTATTTTGATAATTTTATAGTATAGCCTAGCTAGTTTTTTCAAATGATATTGCTACTTCTCCACTACCAATTATTGCTATTATTTTTTTGGGTGAAATACTACGGAGATAAAATTTATTGTTATATGGAATTAAGCTAATAAATTGAAGATTCATTTCTTCATCAAGAATCATGATTTTGGTAGGAACGTCAGTAATTAATGTTAAGCCTATATCAACGTCAGTTGTATTATTAAATTTATAAAAACCCTCTGTATAGGTTTTTGAAATAGTTGGTATAGTGGCAGCATAATTAGATGTTGTACTTGCATTAACAATTTTAGGGAATGATATAAGTAATACTAGGGCTAAAAATATTTTTTTTATCATCATTTGAATTCTCCTTTGTGTTTTTTTAGTTTTTGATAAAAAAAATATTTTATGCTTATAATATTGATTTTTAATATTAATCTAATTCGAAATTCAGAAAAAAATTTGATACTATTGCGAAGTAAAAATTTAAGGAGGAAATGAATATGGTTAAGTGTAATGAATGTAAATTTTGTATAAGAACGATTGATGGAGATGAAGAAAGTTTTTGGGGACAATCATATGCTGCAAATGTTTCTTATGATTTTGAATGTAACAAAGGATATCATAAGAAATTCAATCTTGATAATGAAATTAACTGTAAGGGCTTTAAGAAAAGAGAAGATAATTAATATGCATTTCAGAAATAAGGAGAATTTATAGATTATTACGAATTACAGAAAATAAGAAGGAAAAATAGGAGGGTGAAAAATGGTTTGTAATAAATGCAAAGAAATGATAGTTATGCATGCTTTTAGTGAATCAAATTGTATTATATGTGGCGAAGAGATAACAACAGCTCATATACCAAGCTATAAAGCTTGCAAGGAATGTTCAGAAGAATTAAATTTATGTCAAAAATGTGGAAAAGAACTTACAAGTGATGAAATAGATATAGATTGCCAAGGATGCAATTTAAATAAAGAAACTGCTTGTGTAGATTGTTGTAGAGATTGGGATTTAGAGGAATAGAAATGACAAGAAAAGAGATGGAATTATCTTATGAAGTTGAAAAGTTGAAAGTAAAATTAAATTTAGCTTCAGATATAGCAAAGAAAATTGATAAAAAGATATTTGAAATGGTAATTAATCGTAAATCAGACGATATAAAAGAAATGGTAGAACAAGCTAACGGAATAAGAGATAAGTTAAGGGATTTTAGTGATTTTTTAAAAGAAAGTAAAGAAGGAGTTAGTTATGATAGGAGTTAAAGAGAAAAGCAATTTAGATATAATAAATGAAAATGTGAAAAAAACAATAGAGAAAACAATAGAATCTAAGAGTATAGATATAGCAGATAAGGTTATAGAAAAATTAAACAATTCCAATAAGATTAAGATAGAAATGCCATATTATAAGAGAGTAGAGTTGTTACTATATAATTATGAAAATTTAAAGGAAGCAGTAAAGCAAAAAGAAGAAGCTATAGAGGAGTTAGATATATATGGATTACCTGAAAAGTCTAAAAGCATAGTTATGTATAGTTCAGTAGGCGGAAATACTCAAGCTGATAGATATGCAGAACTTAAGGAAAAATATAGAATAGAAAAGATTGAAACGGAAAGGACTTTAAAGAGAATAGATAATGCACTGAATAAAATAAGGAATGATAAATATTTTGATATTATACAGTATAAATATTTAAATGAAGATGAAGATAAAGTAAAAACAGATGAAGAACTGGCAAATAAGTTTAATAAAGAAAGAAGAACTATACTGAAAAATAGGAATAGGTTAATTAATAAACTAGTAACAATATTATTTCCTGAAAGTATCAAAGATGTAATATAAAATGTGACTTTATATGTGACAATGTATGGTATTGCAAGTATGAGTATTACATAGTAATATGGTATTGAAGAAATTTACTTGATAAGTTTCGAGAACAAACTTTCATAAAATTCTATTATAAAATAACCCTCGAATGAAGGGGATTACAACAAAAAGTATTTAGAAATTTGTTTGTGCTATGCAAGTTTCTAGGTGCTTTTTTTTTATACTAACTTTTTAAAGTGAAGAAATTCTGTTTGGCTGTGCCGAGGAATTCTTTTATTGAAGGAGAGGTGAAGAATATGAAATGGCTAGGGCACCGAATGAGAAGATAAAGAAAGCATATGACCTTTATAAAAAGGGACATAAACTAATAGAAATATCAAGGAAATTGGAAGTGCCAGAAGGTACTATTAGAAGTTGGAAGAAGAGATATTGTTGGGATGATATATCGTTGCATAAAGATATAAAAAAGAAATGCAACGTTGCAACTAAAAATAAGAAGAATAGATCATTAAAAAAAGAGCCTATAGTTGATGATGTTAAGGAAGTAATAAATAATACTGAACTAACGGATAAACAAAGGTTCTTTTGTATTTATTTCATTAAGAGCTTTAATGCAACTAAGGCATATCAAAAAGCATATAAATGCAAGTATGAATCTGCTATGGTAAATGGTTCTAAATTATTAAGAAATCCTAAGATAGCTGAAGAGATAGATAATCTTAAAGCTAATAAGCTTAACCAGATACATTTAACTGAAAGTGATATATTCCAAAAGTACCTTGATATAGCCTATTCAGATATCTCTGACTTTGTTGAGTTTGGACAAAAAGAGGTTGTGATGGTTGATGATTTAGGTCGTAAAGGGAAAACAGAGGTTTCCTATACTGTAATTAAAAATAGTACAGAAGTAGATGGCACTTTAATTAGTGAGATAAGTAATAATGCTAAAGGAGTTAAATTAAAGCTACTTGATAGAATGAAAGCTTTAGATTGGTTAAGTAATCATATGAATATGGCAACTGAAGAGCAGAAAGCTAAAGTTGAGAAGATTAAAGCTGAAATAGAATTGCTAAAGGTTAGGAAAGAAAAGGCTGAAGAGGAATGGTAATAAGAAATCAGAAATCATAAGGAGGAATATATATGTTTGATAAGTTTAGAAAGGCTTTAATTATTGAATGTAAAAGACTAATGCTAGATATAGAAGTTGAGGAGGAAGAGGAAAGAATAAAAAAAGAAATAGGTAGAAGAGTTGTTATATTAAAATATGGTTATACATTAAAGGATAGTTAATAAGTATTGAGGTGATATTAGATGAGTAGTGGATTACTTAAAAGGTTTTATTCATCTGATGAATGGATTAACTTTAGGCAGATTATATTACTAGATCGTAGTAAACATGATGGAATACATTGTGAGAGATGTGACAAAAGAATTGTAGTATCAAGACATATTCAATTACATCACATTATTGAACTTACAGAAGATAATTATCAAGATAAGATGATAAGTCTTAATCCTGATAATGTAGAAATATTATGCCAATGTTGCCATAATAGACACCACAAGAGATGGAGTGGTGGAGGACATAAGAGAAAAGAGAAAGCTGTTTATATAGTTTATGGGCCACCAATGAGTGGGAAGAATTCATATGTTATTGAACATATGGAAAGAGGAGATTTAGTTATAGATATGGATAGTTTATATCAAGCTGTAACATTATTACCTAAGTATGATAAGCCAGATGAATTACTTTATAATGTCTTTGCTATTAGAAACTCTATAGTAGAAAATATTAAAACCAGGTATGGTGGATTTAGAACTGCATGGATCATTGGTGGATATCCAAGGAAAGTTGAAAGGGAAAGACTAGCAAAAGAAACAAGAGCAGAGTTGATATTAATGGATGTAGATAGAGATACTTGTATTAAAAGACTTAACAACTGTAATGATTATAGAAGTGAGCATAAAGAAGAATGGATTAATTATATTGATAAATGGTTTGATGAGTTTAGGAAATAATTATTAATTATAATATACCCCCATATAAATAATTTAATAGCTCCTATAGGACCGTTGGAGGTGATAGGTAATTTACACGCAAACTGAAATTTTGACTTTTTTTGAAAAAGTTTTTGAAATGAGGTGTAAAAGGTGAAAGTCGAAAAAGAATACGAGAGAATAAAAGAAATATTTAGCAAGGCAGATGAAACATTATTGATTTTAAATGATGGTGCAATTTGGGAAGCTGCAAGAATTAGAGTAGAGCTTGATGATATGCACGAAATAATTAAGAATACAGGAAGAATACGAATAAGTTCTAAAAATCCAACATTACAAAAGGAATTGCCAGTATCAAAAACTATTGAAAAAGTAAGAGCTAGTTATATTAATTATATGGCTAAGCTTTCAAAAGTATTGGGTGTTGCCATTGATGAAGATGAGGACGAATTGAATGACTATGAATAATGATGTCTTAAAACGGAGCTGGATACTTAAATATATTGATTTGATTGATAAGGGAGAAGAAATTGTCGGTGAAGAGTTATATTTGCAGCTTGAAAAATTAGAAAAAGAATTAAAAGATCCTATTTATCAAAACATAATGAATATAAAAATAGATATTGAAGATTCAGAAAAGCGTATTAAGTTCATAGAAAATGAATGTAAGCATTTTGAGGCACCTCATGCAGGGAAACCATTTATATTAGAAATATTTCAAAAAGCATTTATAGAAGCAATCTTTGCTATAAAAATATATGATGAAGAAGTTGGGAGGTATGTCCGAAAGTATCAGGATATACTTTTTTTAGTTGGTAGAAAGAATGGAAAAACCCCACTTATTGGAGCAATTTGCCTATCAGAGTGGTTTTGTGGAGAGATGGGTAAAAAAATTCTTTGTGCTTCTAACAATTACGAACAAGCTGATTTAATGTTTGATGCTATAAATTCCATGAGAGAAGAAAGTAAGACTTTAGAAAAAGTTACTAGAAAAAATCTAAAGGGAATTTATTTTGGAAATCCTAAAACTAAAAAGAAAAAAGGAAAATTCAGTTATCAAAATAAGGGAAGTATAAGGAAGCTTTCAGCTAAAACTGGAGCAAAGGAAGGGCGTAATATTGGTATTGGTGCAGTTGATGAAGTTTTTGAAATGGAAGATGATACCCTTGTAATGCCTATAAGACAAGCTTTATCAACACAAGATGAGCCTTTGTACTTTGAATTAACTACAGAAGGATTTACACAAGATGGATATTTAGATAAAAGGTTAATTGAAGCAAGAAAGGTTTTAAATGGAGAAAAGGAAAATGAAAGATGGCTTATTTGGTTATACACTCAAGATTCTGAAGAAGAAGTATGGGAAGATGAAGAAAGCTGGGCAAAAAGTAACCCTGGAATAGGAAAGATTAAAAAATGGTCTTTCTTAAGAAGAATGATTGAAGAGGCAAGGGATAGTTCCAGTGTAAAAGCCTTTGTATTAGCAAAAGATTTTAACATTAAGCAAAATAATGCTCAAGCTTGGTTAAGTAATAAAGTAATTGAAAATGAATTAAAAGCTGATATAGAGGATTTTAAAAATAAAATTGCAATAGGAGCAGCTGATTTATCTGAAACTAATGATTTAACTAATGCTAGAATTATATTTTATGATCCTAAAACTAAATCTAAAACAACATTCTCAAAATATTTTATTCCTGAATCTAAATTAAGGGATATGGAAGAGGGAGAAACTAAGAATAAGTTTAAAGAGTGGATTAAGGATGGATACATATTTGTATGTTCTGGTAATGAGGTTGAACAATCAGATGTAGTTGAATGGTTTGTAATGCTATATAAAAAATATAGGATTAAGGTTTATATGACTGGATATGATAAATGGCAGGCGAAAGCTTTTAAAAGTGGTATGGAGGACTATGGATTTGATGTTGAAAAAATATGTCAAGGCTTTGAGTTATCTTCAGCTATGGATAAAGTTGAAGCTGATTTAAAAGATGATTTATTAAATTATGCACAAAATCCAGTTGATATTATGTGTTTAAAGAATGTATCTGCTAAGTGGAAAAGCAATGGAACACAAAGAGCACCAGTAAAAGTTCAAGGAAAACCAGATAATTGGATTGATGGAGCTGTAACAATATTAATTGCTTATGAAACATTGAACAGATATAAAAAGGACTATAGCGATATAGTGGGGAGGTGATTTAAATAGGAATATTTAACTTTTTGAAAAATACTAAGCGGACATTTCAAAATATGAAATATGCAAAAATGATGAATGGATATACTCCTATATTTAATCAGTTTGGGAATAATGTATATGCCAGTGATATAGTTCAAAATGCAATATCAATAATATGCAATGATATGAGTAAATTATGTCCAAAGCATATAAGAATAAATCCAGATGATGGAATGCAAACAATAGTTAATGATGAGTTAAATAGGCTATTGAAATTTGGACCTAATCCATTAATGACAACCTCAGATTTTATTTATAAAATTGTATTTCAATATGAATATAATAAAAATGCTTGGATATATCCAACATATAATAAAATTCCTTTAGGGGATGGGAAATACAAAAGGTATTATACTGGTTTATGGCCATTAAATCCAACGTTAGTTGAATTTTTGGAGGATACTTCAGGGAATTTATTTGTAAAGTTTTATTTTGCCGATGGAGAACCATATATATTACCATATAATGACGTTATTCATTGGAGGAAGGATTATAGTTTAAATGACTTTATGGGTGGAGATGAAGATGGTAAGCCAAATAATAAAGGATTATTAAAACTATTAAGTGCTAATGATACTATACTTCAAGGAATTGAGAAAGGTGTTAAGTCTAGTTTTTCTATAAGAGGTATTGTAAAAATAAATACTATGCTTGATGATGAAAAACAAGAAGAAGAACGAAATAAGTTTGAAGAAAAATTAAAAAATAATGAAAATGGAATATTAGCAAATTATGGAGTATCTAGACCAATATTCAATGGAGATTTTACAGAAGAACAATATCAGGCATATTATGAGAAAAAATTAGAGCCAATGGTTATAAGCTTAGGTAGAGCATTTACAAAAACACTATTTACTGAGAGACAATTAGAAATAGGACATGAAATAATATATTATCAACAGGAATTAATGTATATGAATACAACTAATAAAATAAATGCTGTTGATATATTAACTAGAATTGGGACATTAACAGAGAATCAAGTTTTAGCTGCATTTGGATATCCTCCATTTGAAGGTGGAAATGTAAGAAAGCAATCTTTAAATTATATTAATAGAGATATTGCTGACCAGTATCAATTACAAAGTTCAGTAACCAAGGGAAAGGGGGAGAATAGTGAGCAAAGTTAAAAATGAACAAAGATTTATTGAAATGAGAGCTATAGATAACGAAGAAGGTAAGATGATAATTGAAGGGTATGCAATTACATACGACCAACCAGCAACTCATATTTATGGAAGTAGAAAATTTACTGAAGTAATAAAACGAGGAGCATTAGATTTTACAGATATGTCTGATGTGCCTTTAAGGTATAATCATAATGACACATGGTGCATTATGGCTAGAACTAGAAATAATAGTTTGCAACTTATAAAAGATGAAAAGGGGTTAAAAATAAAAGCAGAGTTAATTGATACTCAAAGTAACAGAGACATCTATAAATCTATCCAGGAAGGATTGATTGATAAGATGTCTTTTGCTTTTTCTGTTTCAGATAAAGGGGATCATTGGACCTATGGAGATGAAGAAACATTAAGAGAAGTTACTGCAATAAGAAAATTATACGATGTAAGCGTGGTGGATACCCCGTTTTATGATACAACTTCTGTTTTTGCAAGGAGTTTTGAATTGCTGGAGAGTAATTTAAAACAGCTGGAGAGCTTTGACTTGAGGAAAAAGAGGTTACAACTAAAAATAAAATATAAAAATAATTAATTAAAAAAGGAGATTTATAATTATGAATTTAGAACAATTATTACTACAAGTACAAGAAAGAAGAGCATCATTATATGAAAGTATTAGCTCAGCTTCAACATCTGAAGAGTTAGATAAAATTGAATTAGATATTAGAAAAGCTGACTTAGAAATTAAAAATTTAGAAGATAAGATTGCTAAAAGAAACGCTGAAGGAGAAGATCCGGCAGCTAGAAATAACACAGATGGTGAAATTCCAGAACATAGAAACTTTAATCCGTTGGGGACATATGGAAATAAAGTTGAAGGAAGAGGATTAGAAGGAGACGAAGATATGTATAGTTCATTAGAATATAGACAAGCATTTAGAAATTACATTGTTAGTGGAACGCCAATCCCTGAACAGTTTAGGAGTGAAGAGAGGTCAGCAGAATTAACAGTTGTAGGAGATGTTGCAGCAGTAATTCCAACAACTATTATGAATAAAGTTATTGAAGATTTAACTGTAGAAGGCAAAATAATTAATAAAATAACTCAAACTCAATATCAAGGTGGTCTAGCTATTCCAATAAGTGAAATAATGCCAGAAGCAACTTGGTTATCTGATGAAAGCACACCTTCGGATGAACAAAAGGCTAAAATGGAGGCAAAAATAACTTTTGGATATCATACATTAGAAGCAAAAGTTGCTATTGGATTACTAACATCCACAGTAGCATTACCAATATTTGAACAAACTATGGTAAAGCAACTTAAGAAAGCTATGATTAGAGCAATAGAAAAAGCAATTGTAAGTGGTTCAGGAAGTGGACAGCCATTAGGAATAACTAAAGTTGCAGATTTACCAGCAGAAAATATTGTAACATTAAATGAAACAGAAGTAGGAACAGTTAAAGGATGGGCAAAAGCGGAGGCAGCTATTGATGAAGCTTATGACAATGATAGTTTAGTTTATATGATGAATAAGCAAACTTGGGAAATGCACTTAAATTCAATGGTAGATACTACTGGCCAAAAAATAGGACTAGGTAGACTAGATGAAAAAGGAAGAAAAATATTAAATGGTAGGGAAGTATTAACAACAGACCAGTTCAAAGGATATGACAATGCAAGTGATGAAGAAATATTCGGAGCACTTGTAAACTTAGAACAATACTTATTAAACTCTAATTTAGCTATGTATTACAAAAAGTATTTTGATGAAGATAAAAATAAGTGGATTCATAAGTGTTTAATGATTGTTGATGGAAAAATGGCAATAGGAAAAGATAGTACTAATAAATTAGTTGGAGCAGGTGGATTAATTTATTTAAAGAAATCAACAGCACCAAGCTTATTAAAGAAAACAAAATAGTAGAGGTAGCAGATGGGCGATGAAGTTTTAAAGTTTGTTTTAGAGGATTTAGGAATTACAACAGATGATGAGGAAGTAATAAGAAATATAGAAGGAAAGATAAGAGCTGTAAAGCAATTTCTTATTAATGCAGGAATGAAAATTAAAGATGATAATAAGGAGGAAGTATATGCTTGCATATCTATAGGGGTAAATGACCTATTAAATAATAAGTCTGGGGAAACTAAATTTTCCCCAGCTTTTAATATGTTTGCAATGCAAATATGTAGGGGGTGAAAATATGAGATTTATAAATCCAATTTATTTGATAGAAAGTGAAAACTCTACTTCTAATGATAATGGGGATATAATAAATATCGCAAAAGAAAGAAAAGTATTAGCTTATATTTCATCAATTAAACAAAGTGAATTTTATCAAGCTCAAGCCAATGGATTAAAGCCTGAAATTACTTTTATAATAAGAAGTTTTGAATATAAAGGGGAAATGTCTATAAGGCAAGGGAATAAAAAGTATAAATTACTTAGGGCCTTTAACAGGGCTGATGGAAATGTAGAATTAGTTTGTGTTGGAGTTGTTAATAATGGGAATTCCTAAATCAATAGTAAAGATTAAAAAAGGAAATGTTGAATATATTTCTTCTGTAGATAGAGTTCAATATACACTAGCAGAATTAAGTAGAGCAGCGTTAAGAGATGTAGGAAAATTTATTTGTAATAAGTTTAGAAACACATATTATGGAGTTTTTAAAAGAAGAAAAGGAAAAGTAGGGAGATATACTCAGTATTGGGTTAGAAGAAAGGAATGTGATTTACAAGTAGGATTGAAGCCATTTGCTTTCTATGGTGGATTTCAAGAACTTGGGAGTAGTAAATCAAAGAGATATGGACTTTTATCAAAAGTTGTTAATGAGAGCATTCCACAAATAGTGGAAATAGAATCTAAATATCTAAGTGCTTTAGAAGATGAAGCAACTGCTTTATCTATGATAGAAGAAAAAGAATATGAAGGTGGTGCAGGTAATGAGTAGCACTATTGAATTAAGAAAGGATATTAAAAGAATATTATCAGAAGCACATGAAAGGGTATTTTATAGAAGAGTAAGCGATAAAGCTTTATATCCTTATATAACTTATTTAGTAAAGGATATATATGGAGCTAAAGAATTAGAGATTAATTTGTGGAATGTAGATCAAGAAGATAGTACAGTTGCAATAGAAGAATTGGCAGATAGTGTTCAACGTGTATTAAATGATACTATTTCAATAAATGAAAATCATAGTATTATTTTATACTACAATGAAGATAGAAAATGGATAGATGATGAAGATAAAAGAATTCAAAGAATAAATTTTAGTTATGAAATTAGATACTATGGGAAGGAGTAATATAATGGGTAAAGCTAAAAGTGGTTTTAATAAAGAAACTAAAGAACATTTACTAACTGGAGCAGGAGCATTTTTTAAGAATTTTATTGTTGGGGTAGATACTTACGAAAGTGCTAAAGCGGCAGGAAAGTTAATTGGTGCTACTCAAGGCGGGGGAGAGTTTAAAGCAGTAGTGACAATAAGACAAATAGAAGTAGATGGAGTAGCAGGGAAGGCTAAAGGATTAGAGCAAATAGATAGTTGGGAAGTAAGTCAAAGTATGAGTTTATTAGAAACAACTCCAGAAACTATAAAGCTTGCACTTGGGGCTGCTGATATAGATACTGCTAGTAATGGAGAATATGAAATAATAAGTGGCAGAAGTGAAATAAGAGAAGAGGATTACTTGGATAATATAACTTATGTTGGAACTATAACAGGATCTAATATTCCAGTTATAATCCAGATATTTAATGCACTAAGTACGGATGGATTAAGTATTAAAACAGAAGATAAAAAGGAAGCAGTTCTACCAGTTACTGTTTATGGACACTATACAGAGGATGACTTAGATTCACCACCATATAGAATTTATTATCCTAAGAAAAAGAATGTAGCGACACCAGTTGCAAGTATTAAGGGAGGAATTTATCCAGAAAATAAGACAATAACAATTTCAAGCAAAACGGAAGGAGCAGTTATAAAGTATACTACTAATGGGTTTGAGCCAACTAAAAAAGATAGTACTTATTCAGCAGCTATACAAATAAGTGAAAATACTATCTTGAAAGCGAAAGCTTTTAAAGATGGTATGCCAGATAGTATGACATTAACAGAAACTTATATTATTGAAAATAATTAAGAGGGTATTTTACTCTCTTATTTTTATAAATGGAGGTATTTATTATGAGAAATTTACAAACTAAAGATATATTTTCGATGGCAAGATTAATAATATCTTTAAATTTAAAAGATGAATTAAAAAATATAGCAAATAAGATTGATAAAGATTCTAGAATTGAGGATATAGGTTATGAAATAGTTTTTACTATACTAGGAAAATGTACTGAGAAAGAATCAGAAAAGAAAATATATGAGTTTTTATCGGGTCCACTAGAGGCAAAATCTAAAGATATAGAAAGTATGGAGTTATTTGAATTAGTAGAAAAAATTATTGAGATAGCAAGTATAGATAAGTGGAAAGATTTTTTATCAAAAGCTTCACAGTTGATAAAGTAGAAACTGAGGAGCTTTTATTAAAGAGATATAGCAATATAGAATATATTTTAAACCTTTATTTTGAAGAAGGTTATGAGTTAATATCTAAAGCTTATGAAAAGGAATCAGAAGATAGACTTTGGGAACAGTGGTTAGTTGACTATAGGTTAATGGATAAAGAAACTTTTATAGATTTTGAAGAGTATAAGAATAAAAGTAGAGTTTCAGCTATTAAAGTAGATGAGAAACTAACTAAAGAGCAAATTGAGGATAAAGTAAAGGGCATTATAGAACTGACTTTATAGAAAGGAGGTTAGTGCTTTGGCAATAGAAATATTTAAGCTTATGGGTTCTATACTTGTAAATAATGATGAAGCTAATAAGAGTATAGCTAAAACTGATGAAAAAGCTGAAGGTCTTGGAAATAAATTTTTAAAAGGTGTTGGTACTGTTGCTAAATGGGGAACAACAATAGTAGGAGCAGCTGCCGCCGGAGGAACAGCCTTATTTGGAATGGCAAATAAGGCTGCAGGAACAACTGATAGAATAGATAAGATGTCTCAAAAAATAGGTATGAGTAGAGAAGCATTTCAAGAGTTTGATTTTATATGTAGTCAAAGTGGGATGAGTGTTGATAGGTTACAAGGTGGTTTTAAGACATTAACTAGTCAAATTTCTTCTGCTACAGAAGGAAATGCAGCAGCAACAGAAGCTTTTAAGACTTTAGGAATATCTATGGAAGATTTAAAAACCATGAGCAGAGAAGATATCTTCAAAAAGTCTATAAGTGCACTGCAAAGTGTTACTAATGAAACAGAAAAAGCGACATTAGCTAATAAGTTATTTGGTAAGGCTGGAAGTGAAATGATGCCGTTATTAAATGGTGCCAGTGGATCAGTAGAAGAAATGGCTAAAAAAGCTCATGAGTTGGGGTTAGTTTTAAGTGATGATGCAATAGATGCAGGGGTAAAATTTACAGATACAGTTGACCAGGCAAAACGAAGCCTTGGAGCTATAGGAGATAAAATTGGTATTAGTGTAATGCCTATTGTTCAAAGATTTTTTGATTTTATTTTAGATAAAATGCCTATTATTCAAAAAGTACTAGGTGGAGTATTTAAGGGGATAGAAGTATTTGTATCTATAGTTACAAATATTATTGTAGGTCTAGCTAATATAATAAATGATCAATTTGGTTGGATTATAGATAAAGTAGTGGAAATGAAAAATGCCTTCAATAATTCAATGAATGAACTTGATGATTATGGCGAATCATTCAAAAGTATGCTAAAGGTCATAATGGGGCCAATAGGGGATTTACCTATATTTGAGGAAATAGGAAAGATAATGTCAGCTATACATGAGATTATTGCAAGAGTTAAAGGGGGAGAAGGCATTGCTGAAGCTTTCAGAGCTGCTTTTGAGTGGAGAGATTCTGAAGTAGGTAATGCATTACTTGACCTAATGACTTATTGTAGTAGTATTTTTGAGAGTATAGAATCTGTTATAAAAACGGTTATAAATAATTTAGGACCTATTTTTGAAGGATTACAGGATTTATTCAGTATTACAATGAGTGCTTTATTTACAATATGGGAAAACATAGGGAAGCCAATGTGGGCTTTTTTTTCTGAAGCAGTTCAAAAGGTGGCAGAAGTATTTAATTATGTATGGCCAATAGTAGCAAATATATTTAGTGGTGTATGTGATACTCTTAATAATTTATGGGTAAGCATATTACAACCTGTATTTCAAGCTATAGGTTCATTTTTAGAAGCAGTTTTATTACCTATATTTTCATCAGTATTTAATGACATAGCAAATGCAGTTATGAAGGCATTTAATTTCATAGGAAACTTATGGAACAATGTATTAAAACCAATACTAGACGGAATAATTAATTTTATAGGTGGTATTTTTAGCGGTAATTGGTCTCAAGTTTGGGATGGAATAACTCAAATATTATCTGGAATATGGGGAGCTATTAAAATGATTTTATGGTTACCTATAGAATGGGCTATCAATAAAATAGGTGGAATAGTTGAATGGATAACCTCACCATTTAAAAAAGCTGCAGATTCAATAAGTAATATTTGGTCAAGTATAAAGAGTGTCTTTAAGTTACCTCATTTTACTTTTAGCGGTTCAATGAATCCATTGAAGTGGTTAGATGAAGGACTTCCAAAGATAGGTGTTGAATGGTACGCAAAAGGAGGGGTAATGCATCGTCCTACCGTATTTGGTATGAATGGATCTAATGCAATGGTAGGGGGAGAAGCAGGGCCGGAAGCAGTAGCACCAATAAGTACTTTAATGGACTATGTTAGAACGGCAGTACAAGAAGGCATAGGAAATAATAATGTAGACTATAAAAGACTATTTAGCATTATTGTTGAAGCAGTTACACAGGCTATTATAGCAACAGGAATGAATAATATGGATTTCTATATAGATAAAGAAAAATTAGGACAAGCAATGGCAGGAACTAATGATAAAATAGACGGTCAAAGAATGAAATTAGTAGAAAGGGGGTTAATTTTTGATTAATGGTTTATGGTATTAGAAAAAATGATAAACATAGTTTTTTAGATTTTGGATTAACAATAAAATCTAAAAAAATAGGTAATCCAAAGAAGAATAAAATTAAAGAAGAGCTTCCCTTTATGAATGGATCCTATGACTTTAGTTTATTATATGGGGAGCAAACTTATTCAGAAAGAACATTAGAGTACACTTTTAATTTAAATGAAAAAAATAAAATTGAAATGAATATTAAAAAAATTAAGGTCTTGGAATGGTTAAATAATGGGGCGAAGCAACCTATATTTGATGATACTATCCCAGGATTTTATTTTTTAGCAGAGGTTGAAGATAATGACTTTAGTGAAGAGGGGAAAAATGGAGAATTAACAGTAACCTTTTCAGCGTATCCATATAAAATAGCATCATTAAATGAAGGGCATGATATATGGGATGAATTTAATTTTGAATTAGATTATGCACAAGATACAAAGTTTACTGTAGAAGGTGAAAAGAGTATAGAGATTTATAACTTAGGTTCTTCAAGAATAACTCCAACAGTAAAGACAACATCAGCATTTGATGTAACAAAAGATGAAATAACTTATAAATTTAATCTAGGAGTTACAACCGATTGGAGGTTTATACTTGAAAAGGGATTAAATAATATGGTTATTCGTGGAACAGGTAATATTGAATTTATATTTAAAAGAGAGGTGTTATAGATGTATGAGGTAGTTATATTAAATGATGGGGTAGAAACTATAATAAATGCAGTTTCACCAAGTCCAGAAGCACCAAGGCTACCATCTGGAACTATAAAGCAAGGAATTAATACTATAGATTCATTTACTTTTGAAATATACCCTAAAAATATAGGATATAGCAAAATTAATTCATTAAGTACATTAGTTGAAATAACTAATAAATTAACAAATGAAAAAGAATTTAGGGGGAGGGTGTTGCTACTTACTCCTAAAATGGATTCAAGTGGTAAATTATATACTAATGTAATATGTGAAAGTGAATTAGGTTACCTTAATGATAGTACAACCAGGTATGGTGAATACCATGATATAAATGTTAGCGACTTTTTAAAAGTTATGATAGATAATCATAACAGTATGGTTACTGCAGATAAAAGGTTTGAATTAGGGATAGTACAAATAACAGGTAAATTGTATAGGTTCCTAGACTATGAAAAAACATTTGCTGCAATAAAGGATAAGTTACTTGATAGATTAGGAGGAGAGCTTAGGGTAAGATGGCAAGATGGCAAGAGATACTTAGATTATTTAATTAAAATAGGTGAAAAGTCAGAAACTGAAATAAGATTAAGTAAAAATCTTAAAACCATTGAGCAGGAAAGAGATCCTACATCAATAATACCTAGATTAGTACCATTAGGAGCAAAACTTGAAGATAGTGACGAGAGAATAACGATAAAAAGCGTTAATAATGGAAAGGACTATATAGATGATCTAGAAGCTATAGAAGAATTTGGATTAAGTCAAGATTGCATTACATGGGATGATGTCAATGAGCCATTAATATTACGTACTAAGGGTATAGAAAAACAAAAAGAAATTAATAGGATAAAGAAAAAGCATAAATTAGAAGCTTTAGACTTATCAATAATTGGATTGGACTTTAATTCTTTTAAAGTGGGCAATGAGCATCCTGTAATTAATCCTGTTATGAATATAAATGAATATATAAGGATTACAGAAAAAACAACACAGATACACAATCCACAAAGTTCATCATTGATGGTAGGTGATAAATTTGAGGATATTAAACAATATAATCTTAATAATAATAAAACTGCAAAGGTAGTAGAAACTGTAAGAGGTCAAATAAATACTACTGTAGATGTTGTTGGTAATGTATCTACTGAATTAAATAATACTGTAGAGGTTGTTAATAATACAGTTGAGGTTTTGGCATCAACAAACCAAACAGTTGTAGCATTAAATGCAGCAGTAATTGATATTAACCAGGCGTTACAAGAAAATATAAATAAAACCCTAGAATTGGCAAGAGTAACTAATGAAATAACAGATAACCTTGAAGTAACCAATCAAAGGGTTGATAAATTAAAAATTAGAGTTAATATGGGGGTTTAATATATGGAAGAGTATAAAAGAATATCTGCAGTAACATTAAATGATACAGAAACAACATTATATATAGATTCAAAGGGTGCTATATTAAAGACTATATTAATGTGCAACACAACATCATCAGAGGTAGATGTAACACTATCATTAGATAGTGTTATTTTTATATTCAAAATAGCATCAAAAGAAACTGTAATAGTAGATAAAACAATATTAACAAATGTAGTAAAAGCAAAAGGTAGTGGAGTTAATATTCACATATCTGGAATACAATTGTAGGAGGAATTAATGTGGCAAATATTAAAAATTATATAGAAAATATAAGAAGTGCCATATTTGGTAAAGAAGTAAGAGGGTCATTAGCAGATGGATTAGATGCAATTAATAAGGAAACTGAAAATACAACATCAAGGCAAAAACATCTTGAGAATACATTTGATCAGTTAATAATAAATGAAGGTAATAGCAATGCTGAAATTGTTGATGCCAGGGTTGGAGAAAATGGGTCAAGTTTTAAAAAGTTAGGTGATAGATTAGATAATTTTGATTTGCATTTGGAACAAAAAATAAATTTAAACGAAGATATTTTTTACAATGAAATAAATATAGAGAAAAAAAGAGATGAAGTTAGTGGCACGACATATTGGGTAACTTCAATTCCTCATTTAGATAAAAATGGGAATATAATAAAATTAAAGACTGGTGTATCTGAATATTATGAAACACATCCAAATCGACATGAAGATGATGGAACGGGTACTGATTATATAAATAATCCTAAACTAGAAACTGCTAGAAATTTTTCAATTCGAAAAAAAGCTACATTAGTTATAAATGGTGGTACTTGGGGAAATCAAGGGGCAAATGGTAATTGTGTTGTAAATGGAGAAATAAAAGTAAGTGTGTCGGAACAATACAGAAGGATGCCTTTAGGTATAAAAACTGACAATACATTAGTAGCTTATGATTATACAACAACAGCCCAACAAAATTTAGATGATGGTTCTATAGATGTTGTTCCAGGATTTTATCCAATAATGGTTAATGGTTCAAAATATAGTGGTACATTAACTTTTGACTGGGATAAAAAAGAACCTCGTACATTTATAGGTCAAAGACCTAATAAAGAAATTATCGTAATAGTATGTAGTGGAAGACGTACTGGCGAGGGTGGTATGTCAATGAATGATGGATTTAGACTTTTGTCAGATTATGAATGTACTTTTGGATATAATTTAGATGGTGGAGGAAGTTCATCTCTTGTATATAGAAATGAATATTTAAACGAAAAAATTGACTTCACAAGAAAAGTAGAAAGAAAATTATACCACTTCATTTATGTAAGTAAAGAACCACCTAAATCAAAACTAGCAAATGACATATTTTTAAATAGTGTATCAATAGGAGATTTAAGAAGTATTGTATCAGATTGTGTTATAGATATCATGAACAAAATTGATTTTTCACCTGGGTACATTAGGTTAAAAGGTAGTGAAGGATATAATTACCAAGGGATTGAAACATGGGATGGTGAAAACAGAAATGCAAAATTGTTACTTCATAAAAATTATATGAAATATGTTGACTATAACACAAACTCTACTGCCTTCCAAGTTGATATGAAAGGGAATATAGCAACTCCGAAAGGAAAACTCGGTATTTTTAATAGTACACCAAAGGTAGTTACTGACTTAAATACACTTAATGAAAGTGGAATTTACTGGTGCGGACAAGACGCTAATGGAGTACCAAATCCAACTTCAAATGGAATAATCCATTTTAACATAAATGATAACAATAAAATGCAAGTTGGCTTTCCTTATACTAATGATTTAGTTCAATATAAAGCAAAAATAAGAAGGACAAATCCTAGTGATGGTAGCTGGTATGATTGGAAAGAGCTTTAAATAAACTAGCAATAAAGGGAAGTACAAGAGTAGTGAAAACTAGTCTTTTTTATTGCTTAAATTTACTTTTTGATAACTATTGCGAGCTAACCTAAATAAAAAATACCAGCTAGGAAAGCAGTATGTATAAGCCTAACTGGTACAATAATAATTAACTACTAAAAAAATAATATATTAAAGACAAGTATCATGTCAATAAAAGAGCTTACAGATGTAGGCTCTTTTTTAACTGGAAATAAGAATGAATTATGGAAAGTAAATTAAGAACAATATGAAGAAATAACAGGTAAAGAATATATTTTATAAGAGAGCTTAAGTAATAAATACTTAGTTCTCTTTTTGTTTACAAGGAAGTGTGAAAGATGGATGAATTAATGCGATTAGCAGCAGGACAAGGATTAGGTTATGCATTATTTGTATTTTTATTAATTTATGTCCTTAAGACAACAGGTGAGAGAGAAAGGAGGTATCAAGATTTACTGGATGCACTTGGAGAAAAATTTGGTGTTGTAGAGGACATTAAAGAAGATGTTAAAGAAATTAAAAATAAAATTGATAATTAGAAAGGAAGAGATTTTAAATGGAAAAGTTATTAGTTATTGTTATTGTTGCTTTAATAGCGGAAAGTGTATGGGAAACTTTAAAAATGACATGGCAAGAAGGTAAAGTATCTATTGATAGAATAGGAGCATTAGTTGTAGCATTATTACTAGCCATAGGTACTAGATTAGACCTTTTAAGTTTACTAGATATAAAGACAAGTATTCCTTATCTAGGTGTTGTATTAACAGGAATATTAATATCTAGGGGTTCTAATTTTATACATGATTTATTAGTGAAAATAGGACAAGTAGGAAAGGGGCAAGAGTAATCTTGCTTCTTTTAATTTACAAAATTTAAAATATGAAAGGTGGATAAATTATGAAAATATTATTAATAGCAGGACATGGGGCAGGAGATCCAGGAGCATGTAGTAATTACGGAATAGAAGCAAATGAAACAAGAAGAGTTGTAGAAATGTTAAAGGCTCAATTTGGAGCATATAATGGTGTATCTGTAGATGTATATCCTATAGAAAGAAATGCTTATGAAGATATAGGAGCAGGAGCATTACAAGTTAATTTTGCTAACTATGATTATGTTTTAGAAGTACATTTTAATTCAGCTGCTAATGCAAGTGCAACAGGAGTAGAAATATGGGTAACTCCAGTAGAAACAGGAATTACTGTAGAACAAGCCATAGTTAATAAAGTATCTTCTTTAGGGTATGCAAATAGAGGAGTAAAGAGAGAAGATTTTAGAGTAATAAGAACTGTAAAAAATAGAGGGGTTTCTGCTGCTTTAATAGAAACTTGTTTTATATCTAATCAAGGGGATATGGATAGATACAATAATAATTTTGCTAAAGTATGTAATGCAATTGTAGAAGGAGTAGCAGAGGGATTTGGATTAAATAAAAATAATGAATTTATACCTTCAATTCCTAAACCAGTACCACCTACAGAAAAGCCAAAGGTAAATTATTTTGTTAAGACATCAGCAGGTAAGCAATTAGGAGCATTTAATGTTCTAGAAAATGCTAAGAATATGGCAAACTCAAATAAAGCTATTGTATATGATAAGAGTGGTAATATAGTTGTTTCTTATGTAGCACAAACCAATACAGAAAAAAGATACGCTGAAAATGGAACTTATTATTTTAATACAGCAGTAACTGTTAGAACAGCTCCAGAAGAAAATACAAAGACAGATGTAGTCTATTATGCTGGAGAATCAGTAATATATCATCATGTTATATTAAATAAAAATGGTTTCAACTGGGTTGAGTACGCTAGGAATAATGGAACAACTGGATATTTAAAAGTAAAAGATTTAGCAACAGGTGAAAGTTATGGATACGCAAAATAAATAGTATAAGTTTAAAGGCTAGTAGGTAGGAGAAATCTTACTTACTAGCCTTTTTTATTTGTCAATAGCTAACAAAATTATATATTATATGATATAATATCACATAATAAATGTAAAAATATACTAATAGTTTGGATGGGGGACAAAGTGGGAGAGAATAACATAACTGTATTTATAGATGAATCAGGAACTATATGCAAAGGGGAGATAGATAAACCAGATTATTTCATAATTACATTATTATTTGTAGAAGATGAAAGATTAGACTAT
>OKGS01000212.1_pt1 | contig 21257 bp, 21 predicted proteins | sample 1613341 | NCBI WGS metagenome assembly OKGS01 (sample SAMN04436849, study PRJEB24849) | human gut metagenome | biome: human gut; feature: NICU; material: stool | host: Homo sapiens | place: USA: Saint Louis, MO | collected 2011-09-09 | reverse complement strand
ACTTAAAAAACTCAGGCCGCAGTCGGTAACCTCGCGCATACAGCCGGGCAGTGACCTCATCGTCTGCGCGGAAATGGACGAACAGTGGGGCTACGTCGGTGCTATGATCCTACCCGCGTAATATGGACACAACCCTAAGCGAGGTTCTGGTTTTCAAATTGTTCCGGACTAAGACCGCCACAGGCACTGTGACGACGCCACCGATTGTAATCACACTCAATATAATTAAACACTGCTGTCCGCATGATTTCCCGGCTGACAAAGTCCTCTCCGTGGATACATTCCACCTTCAGCGTATGGAAGAAGCTTTCCGCACAGGCATTGTCGTAACAACAACCTCTGGCGCTCATACTCCCCCGCAGATTGTGGCGTTTCAGCAAGCTCTGGTAATCCGTTGAACAGTACTGACCGCCTCTGTCTGTATGCACGATGACGTTTTCCGGACGTTTACGCCGCCACAGCGCCATCTGTAACGCATCGCAGGCAAGTTGTGCTGTCATCCGTGAGGACATCGACCAGCCAATGACTGACCGCGACCACAGATCGATAACCACGGCCAGATAAAGCCAGCCTTCACCAGTGCGAAGATACGTGATGTCACCCACCCACTTCTGATTCGGGCCGCTGGCGTAAAAGTCCTGCTTCAGCAGATTCTCTGAGACTGGCAGACCATGTTCGCGGTAACTGACCGGACTGAACTTTCGTGAAGCTTTCGCCCGTAGCCCCTGACGACGCAGGCTGGCAGCCACGGTTTTCACGTTGAACCGGTAACCCTGGGCACGAAGCTCATCCGTCAGGCGTGGCGCTCCATAGCGTTGTTTTGCGTCACTGAATGCTTCCCGGACGACGTTATCACAGACAAGGCGGAACTGCTGACGCCGGTTTACCTGATAACGACGCTGATGCCAGATGTACCAGCCACTACGGGTAACCTGAAGTACACGGCACATGGCTTTGATACTGAACTCAGCCTGATGTTTTTCGATGAAGACATACTTCATTTCAGGCGCTTCGCGAAGTATGTCGCGGCCTTTTGGAGAATGGCCAGTTCCTCATCCCGTTCTGCCAGTTGACGTTTCAGACGGGCGATCTCAGCGGACATTTCCTGCTCGCGTTCAGAAGAAGAGAGCTGATTTTGCTGTTTGCTTCGCCAGTTGTAGAGTTGTGATTCATACAGGTTAAGTTCGCGGGCGGCAGCTGCCACCCCAATGCGTTCAGCCAGTTTCAGGGCTTCCTGACGAAATTCAGGAGTGTGCTGCTTGCGTGGCTTTTTGGTGGTTGATGTTGGTTTTGTCATGTGAGTCACCTCTGGTTGAGAGTTTACTCACTTAGTCGCGTGTCCACTATTGCTGGGTAAGATCACTTCGCCGGCAATAGACAGAATGGCCGATCCCCCCAGGCTATGGCCGATGAGCAAAGAAGGCGCTTCGTACTGTCGGCGGAGATAATCTACCGCGCAAAGCAGGTCCGAAATATTGGATGAGAAGTTGGTGTTGGAAAAATCCCCTTCGCTGTTTCCCAGACCAGTAAAATCAAACCGGAGAACGGCGATAGCATTCTCTGTCAGTTTCCGCGCAATACGCGCCGCGCCTTTGAGGTCTTTGCCACACGTAAAACAATGAGCTAACAGCGCAAACGCTTTAGGATTTTCAGGAAGTTCAAGCAATCCGGCCAGTTCTTCACCAGCCGCATTTTTGAACGTAAATTTTAGTTTTTTCATAGGATATTCCAGGTCTTAAACTGATTTCATATGTTTGATCGCAGGGAAAAATAATCTTCTGCTCTGCATCTGGCATTACGCGTTTTCCTTCCTCTACTGGGGATGTGAAACAGAATTCATTCCGAATGCCTGTCCTCACCTTCCAGTTTGAAAGCTGATTATTGCTTCCTGTTCGGTGATCACTTACGCTAAGCTACCAACTAGATGGTAGTTTACAAGAATTTTATGAGGTCTCACTGAATGGCCAATTGCGCGCTCATTCTTAAAATATCCCTGGCAATGCTGGCGTTTGCTGCAAACTCTATTCTGTGCCGTCTGGCCCTGCAGGGAGGCCACATTGATCCCCTTTCATTCAGCAGCCTCAGGCTGGCCAGTGGTGCACTCGTCCTGTCACCTTTCTTGTTTTATCACGCAAAAACTACATTATCGCTGTGGCGTCCGCTGAGCGGATTTTACCTCATGGTGTACGCAGTGCTCTTCTCTGTCGCCTATATCCATCTCGATACCGGGGCAGGTGCGCTGTTACTTTTTGGTGCCGTACAGTTTGCGATGGTGATCCACGGATTATTTAAAGGGGAATCACTCTCCGTTATGCGGGCTTGCGGTTTAGTTATTGCTCTGGCAGGAATTGCTGCCCTGCTGTTACCCGGGGCGAAGGCACCGCCGCTTTACAGTGCACTTATGATGATCGTTGCCGGATTAGCCTGGGCCGCCTATTCCGTCAGGGGGAGGGCGGGCCAGGCGGCCGGGGCTTCAACGGCGGCAAATTTTGTACTCGCCACGCCGATGGCTCTCGCTCTTTCGTTGCTGTTTATGAAGCAGGGTCACTATGATGCTGCGGGCATTGCTTTGTCATTGCTGTCCGGTGCCGCCGCCTCAGCCGGTGCATATGTATTGTGGTATACCCTTTTACCCTCTCTCGGCTCTATCACCGCCAGTACCCTTCAGCTCAGCGTTCCCTGTCTGGCAATGCTAGGGGGTGTGGTATTCCTGGATGAATCACTGACGGTCAGAACGATATTTTCTGCCCTGGCGGTGCTGACTGGCATTGTGATGGTGACACGCGAGAAATCCCCCCGTCAGTCGATGACAAAGGCGAGAGAACCTTAATAACGCAATTAATTCATGCAGTTGTGATGATTCTCTTATGTTAATCACACGAGCCAGTTTTCCCGCTCCGGCATCAGACTGACAGTAATACTGAGGTCGACGTTTCTGACTACACCTAAGGCAGGTTTATGAAATGAAATATGATTTTGATGAGTACGTAAGCAGAGAGAAAACAGACAGTCTCACCGTGGACGGCTGGCGGGAATACCTGTTTTCGGGACAGTCCGAATTTGCAATGCGGTATCCGGCAGAAGGGCTAATCAACCTCTGGGTTGCTGACATGGCTTTTGCCACACCAGAGCCGATTCTTCAGGCCATCAGAGACCGTCTGGATAGAAAAATACTCGGCTACACTAAAATCTACGACGAAGAATACTATGAGATCTTTGGCAGCTGGTGTGAGCGACAATATGGTCACCGTTTCAAAACGGAAGACATTGTGCTGTCTCCGGGCATTATTCCCGCGCTGAACCGTCTCGTCCCGCTTCTGACCGACATGGATGACAGTATTCTTATTATGACGCCTTCATATGGCCCGTTTAAAAAGGCGGGTGAATACAGTCAGCGTCGCGTGGTGTACTCGGCGTTAAAAAAATCAGCAGGCGGCTGGGAACCTGACTGGGAAGACTTTGCACGCAAAGCCAGTCAGGCCGATTTACGTGTGAAAATTCTTTTCCTGTGTAATCCGCATAACCCGACCGGACGAGTCTGGCGGCCTGATGAACTTAAGCGGATTATTGAAATTTGCCTGGCCAATGACATCTGGGTGATATCTGACGAAATTCACTGCGACCTGTCCCGAAGCGGTATCGGTCATACACCGGCCGCCTCTCTTTTCCCTGATTCTACACGCATTATTACCTGCATGTCCTCGAGTAAAACATTCAATCTGGCCGGGAATTTGTTGGCAAATATCATTATTCCGGATCCCGGTGTCAGAAGCGAGTGGCGTCTCAGACACGACGAGTTCATCTCTCCACTGAGCCTGGCAGCAAACAAAGCGGCGTGGAGTGAATGTGATGACTGGCTTGTCCATCTGAGGGAATATATTGACGGCAATTTCCAGTACCTGCACGACTATCTCAAAAGCTATTTACCCGAAACCAGGTTCTCGATCCCCGAAGGGACATATCTGGCCTGGATAGATATTAGCCGCTACCTGCCCGACACCGCAGGTGAGGATTTATCGCTGTATTTTGCCCGGGAGTCAGGGGTCCTTCTTGAAGGGGGCTTGCTGTTTGTCGACAATGGGGACAGATATATCCGGTTAAATCTGGCCTGCCCACGGAGTATGCTGACAGCAGGGATGAAAAGAATTTCACAGGTACTGCGGATACCGGCTCCTCATCGTGTATAACCCCTTTCTCTCTGGCCGTTTTGTCCTGTCAGGATGTCGTCAGAACCCGGCATAACACCCTGTGCCGGGAACACAAAAGGCACGGATGAACAGGTCGTGAATATTCTTAGTGAAGCCTGCTGATGACATGTCTGGCGACAAAAAAATGCCGCCCTTAAGGGGCGGCTTATGCCAGCGTCACGGGGTTATCGTCTGACCGCCATGATGCCCGCATCGACATCCCAGATAGCGCCCGTCACCCATGAGGTTTTGTCAGACAACAGGAAGAGAATAGTGTTTGCCACATCTTCGGCAGTTCCGACGCGTCCCAGCGGGTGGAAATCGTTCAGCGACTTCATAGCATCTGCGATATCCGCTTTGTCCATGAAGCCTTCGTATATCGGCGTATGAACAATCCCGGGAGACACCGCGTTGACACGAATACCCGCGCTGGCCAGCTCAATCGCCAGATTACGCGTCAGGGCATGCAGACCCGCTTTTGCCATTGAATAGGCCGAGGCCGGCGAGTCACCCAGTGCAGCCTGAGCACCAATCGAACCGACGTTGACGATAGACCCTTCGAGCTTCGCGGCGAGCATGTTCTTCACGACATCCTGTGTAATAAAGAACGTGGCTCGGTTCAGCGAAAGATACATGTCATAATCGGCAAAGCTGTGCTCGGTAAATCCTTTGGGCATGAAGATACCGGCGGCATTCACCATCAGGCTGATATCGCGATGGTGAGCATTAATTTCCTGACGGATAGTTTCCATACCTTCTTCGGTCATCAGGTTCGCCGCGATGACCGCAACCGGTCCCAGAGGGCTCAGTTCTTTTTGCACCGCTTCGGCTTTGTCTTTTTTATTCCCGGTCAGCACGACACTGCCGCCCGCTTCCAGTACCATGCGTGCCACGGCCAGGCCCATGCCGCTGGTACCGCCGACGACGAGCAGTTTTTTACCTTTGAAAAAAGTGTTCATTTTCTGACTCCATTACTGGTGGGTAAGACGTTGCCGGCAGCGTGAAACTGCCGGCGGTTGACGGATTAAATACTGCAGCCATCCGTTCCGCAGGTCTGACCCGCAGTGGCTGAAAATTCGGTTTGCTGTTCATCCCAGACCTGACGCAGGGCATTCAAAAAGTTATCTGCTGCCTGAGCCCCGCTGATGGCATATTTTTCGTTCATCACAAAAACCGGAACGCCGCTGAGGCCAATAGACTGTGCGTGGGCTTCATCGTCGGAAACGGTGGCGCGAAAATCGTCATTTTCCAGGGCGGCTTCAGCGTCAGCTTTCGGCATACCGGCTTCTACGGCCATGGCAACGAGCTGCTGACGGTCAAAGAGAGAGCGACCTTCGGTGATACTGCCATGATAAAAACGTTCTTCCACCGTGTCCGCAATTCCGGCCTTACGCGCGGCAACCAGCAGGGTGTGTGCATCTTCTGTATCACCAAACATCATGCCGTCGAAGTTGTAGATCAGACCTTCAGATTTACCGGCGGTGCCCACCTGATTCATCATCAGCTCCGCTGAATGCTGACTGCCCAGCTTTTTAACGATGGCATCCTTAAAAGGCATCGCGGGAGTACCACCGGCCAGACGGTAGCTGTGATGGCGGATCACCACCTGGTCGCGAAATTCAAAGCGATTCAGACCCTGTTCAAATCTTTTTTTAGCAATCCAGCACCACGGGCAGACCAAATCTGACCAGATATCGATGGTAAGGGTGGGTTTCAGCGTTTGCATAATGATTCCTCAAAGACGTTGGGCGGTCGGTTCTCACTTATCAGAGAACCGCGACCGTATGGGATTTATTGCGCCTGCCAGACCGGGTAATCGGTATAGCCTTTTTCCGGGGAACCACTGACGCCGTAGTAGGTGGCGCGGTCACTTTCTGCCAGTGGCCAGCCGTTTTGCATTCTTTCAACCAGATCCGGGTTAGCGATGTAGGGCACACCAAATGCCACCAGATCCAGCTCATCATCTTCCAGAGCCTGCTCTGCGATATCACGGGTAAAACCGCCGGCAGCGATGATGGTGCCTTTAAACGTGTTGCGAAAACGGCGGCGGAAGCCTTCCGGAAGTGGCGCTTTGGTGTACACCGGCTGATAGTAAAGGTGTACGTAGGCCAGTTCCCGCTGACCGAGCGCGTCGGTGATGGCTGACCAGGTTTGCTCTTCACCTTCATACGGCGCGAGGTCATAAATGCGGCCGAACGGTGACAGGCGCACGGCAACGTGGCTGTTACCCACGGCTTCCGCCACGGCGTCAATGGTCTCCAGCAGGAAACGCTGACGATTTTCCACCGAGCCGCCGTATTCGTCGGTGCGGGTGTTCAGTTCGCTACTGAGGAACTGGTCAAAGATGAATCCGTTTGCCGCCATGATTTCCACGCCGTCAAAGCCGGCTTCCATCGCCAGGCGTGCGGAGTGCACGAAGTCTGCAGTGATGCGTTTAACTTCATGCGTTTCCAGCGCGCGTGGCTGGCTTGGTACAACCGGGCCCGGTTCTCCGGATTCGGTCAGCGCAAAAACGGTGGTATTGACCGCCTGAACGGTGCCCGCTGAAACCGGCGCTATGTGGCCTGGCTGAAGAGAGACGTGAGACATACGGCCGACGTGCCAGAGCTGCGCGAAAATACGGCCACCTTTGGCGTGAACCGCTTGTGTCACTTTACGCCAGCCCTGGACGTGTTCGTCGTTGTAGATACCAGGGGTATAAAGGTAACCCCGGCCTTCTTCTGAAACCGGCATCCCTTCGGTGATGAGCAGGCCAGCAGAAGCACGCTGTGCATAGTACAAAGCCACGACCTCATCCGGCACGTCATTCATGGTGCGGGTGCGGGTCATCGGTGCCATGACTACACGGTTTTTTAACGCCAGGCCAGACAGATTGTAGGGGGTGAAAAGCTTACTCATCGTATACCTCACAAAAAACAAAAAGGAGTATCCCGGCAGGGATTTGCACAGCCCGGCAGTATCATCGACTGGACGTCGCGCACTGGAGTTGCATAAACATCTGATGGGTGGCAATATGCCAACCATCTAGTAGGTAGGTCAATGGGTGTGTCGTATTTTTTTGTCATAACGCAGCCATTCCTGAATTGTCACTCATTTTGCGAGGTCATCACCATGCGTACATTAACAGCTTATAACGAAGATAATTTCCGCCAGATAGAGCAGTACAAAGGAATATCGGTGGTACGTTTCTCTGCACCCTGGTGTCCGCCCTGTCAGGCCAGCGAAGAAATGTTCAGTCAGTTTGCAGACCGGCTCGATAGAGATATTCAGGTGGGGAAAGTCAATGTAGATCAGGCGCCGGTGCTGACAACCAAATACGAGATCTGGGGGCTGCCGTCTGTGCTGATATTTCATGAAGGGCAATTAGTTAAACGCATACCGGGTGTGAAACCTGCATCGGTATATGCTCAGGCTATTGCGGACATAAAAAAGGGCAGTAATGCCCTTTTAACGTGGAATTTATTAATGCTTAACCGCGTGCCTGACCGACGGCATCCAGAGTGCGGGCTGAATGAATGACCGCCGCGCCAGCGTTGAGGTTAATCGCCACGCCCAGCGCTTCAGCAATTTCAGCGTCGGTTGCACCGGCTTTCACAGCGGCGTCGGCGTGAAAAGCAATACAGCCGTCGCAGCGGGTTGTGACTGCGCACGCCAGGGCAATGAGTTCACGCACTTTTGCGCCCAAAAGGTCAGTTTTGTTACCTGCGTTGCCCAGGGCAACCACGCCTTTCATGGTCTCGGGGGTCAGTTTGCCCAACTCGCCTAAACGTTGCATTAACTCTGAGCGATAGTTGTTCCAGTCCAGCATAGTGTCATTCTCCTGAATGAGGGGTATTAAGAAGCAGTTTTATATACTTAAGGCTGTTGGCGAAGACTTCGGGTCTGGCCGTTGCATGCGCCACTACGCTTGAGCCTTCACAGACATTAATGATCATCAAAGCAATATCTGATGGTTCGGCATGGGATGAAAACTCACCTGACTCCATGCCCGCCCTGACGACTTTTGTGAGCCACTCGATTTGCATATCGAAATAAAGTGATGTCTGTACAGTAATTGCCTGAGGCAGATTGGCGGTCTCTGCTGACAACGCACAACACAGTGGCAGTAGCGAAGCTTTATGGCTTTGCGCGAAGATATCGATGTAAGCCGCAATTCTTCTCTCCGCGCTTTTCTCAGTCGCCTCTATCTGCTCAAATACGCGTTGTGTATCAGAGAACGCCTGTATTACCACCTGCTCACCCAGAATATCTTTGGTCGGGAAATGGTGATGAATACTGGCCTTGGTGATACCCACTATTTTTGATAAATCAGCATAGCTGAATGCTGAATACCCTTTTTCGCGCATCAGGTGTTCTGCTTCGCTGAGCAGCCGTTCCCGTGTCATGGTTGTCATAATTACTCCATATAATCTACTAGTTGATAGATTATATTGTTGCTATTTTTCCGTAGCAAGTTGTATCACTGACTCAGTATCGTGCAGAGCTGAACGTCACTGCCATCCTGCATTCTGAATGGCAGCATTACATCTCTGACATCACGCCAGGCGTGTAATCATTTCAACCGGATTAGCCAGAGTATCGTGGATTGGCGAATTCTTTTGCATTTCGCTGACCAGCGCTTCTAACTCCTCGCGACTGGCGGTCTTGCTCGTAAGGTGAACATCGACGCGAATAGATTTCGCACCTTTACGCACGTTGCTGTCCAGCCCAAGGAAGCCGTTGAGGTTGATATCGAAATTAAGATCCAGCTCGATACCGTCCAGGTCGATCCCTTTTTCAGCAGCCATCATGGTAAGGGTGGCGGTATAACAGCCAGCCAGCGCCTGCATGATGTATTCAGTCGGGCTCATGCCGGTATCGGTGCCGAGTAAACCTGCGGGTTCATCACCGATATTAGAAAATTTCCCCACACGGCTGGTATCGATAACGCCGTTCTGGATTGTGGCGCCGGTCTCTGTGCGAACGGTTAATCCGCCGCTGGAACGGGCTTTCATCTGGAAAGTCAGGTTACCCAGGCCAGGCTGGCTGCGAACTGCTTCACGGGTATTGTGGATCGCAGCTGCGTCTGCAGAAGGTTTAACGGTAGTAGACATAATGGCTCCTGTAATTTCTTGATAAAAGGTATAGCTGGTGTAACCAGCACCAATCATCTAGTTGGTAGATTAGTGTCGCGAACCTCTTTTGTCTACTCTTTTATAAAAAATAGGGGGAAAAGAACCCAGCAGGCTGTTTTATTTCATAATAACCATTTGATTTTTTTATAATCTTCCCAGCCGCTCACTCTTGCAGCAATCCAGCCTTTACCCGAAGGATAGTCTGGCGGGTGGTATTAAATTCCCGGGCAATAGCACTGATACTGATGCCAGCATTTAGGCGCTCTGTCACTGTTTGCTTTTGTTCCTCGCTCAGGATGGGGGGGCGACCGAAGCGTTTTCCAGCCGCTTTTGCCCTCGCAATACCTGAATACGTTCGCTCAAGCAGCAAATCCCGCTCAAACTCCGCTACAGCAGAAATTACCTGCATAGTCATTTTTCCGGCCGGACTGGTCAAGTCAACGCCTCCGAGTGCGAGACAATGAACGCGAATATCTAAAGCCGCCAGTTGCTCTACTGTTTTTCGGATATCCATCGCATGGCACTGTTGCAAAGTTAGCGATGAGGCAGCCTTTTGTCTTATTCAAAGGCCTTACATTTCAAAAACTCTGCTTACCAGGCGCATTTCGCCCAGGGGATCACCATAATAAAATGCTGAGGCCTGGCCTTTGCGTAGTGCACGCATCACCTCAATACCTTTGATGGTGGCGTAAGCCGTCTTCATGGATTTAAATCCCAGCGTGGCGCCGATTATCCGTTTCAGTTTGCCATGATCGCATTCAATCACGTTGTTCCGGTACTTAATCTGTCGGTGTTCAACGTCAGACGGGCACCGGCCTTCGCGTTTGAGCAGAGCAAGCGCGCGACCATAGGCGGGCGCTTTATCCGTGTTGATGAATCGCGGGATCTGCCACTTCTTCACGTTGTTGAGGATTTTACCCAGAAACCGGTATGCAGCTTTGCTGTTACGACGGGAGGAGAGATAAAAATCGACAGTGCGGCCCCGGCTGTCGACGGCCCGGTACAGATACGCCCAGCGGCCATTGACCTTCACGTAGGTTTCATCCATGTGCCACGGGCAAAGATCGGAAGGGTTACGCCAGTACCAGCGCAGCCGTTTTTCCATTTCAGGCGCATAACGCTGAACCCAGCGGTAAATCGTGGAGTGATCGACATTCACTCCGCGTTCAGCCAGCATCTCCTGCAGCTCACGGTAACTGATGCCGTATTTGCAGTACCAGCGTACGGCCCACAGAATGATGTCACGCTGAAAATGCCGGCCTTTGAATGGGTTCATGTGCAGCTCCATCAGCAAAAGGGGATGATAAGTTTATCACCACCGACTATTTGCAACAGTGCCACAGAAAATTACCTGAACTGCGTCAACTCGGAGTCTGGCCGCGTGCGCGTGGAAGCAAAGCGGGCGAGCGAAGAATACGGGCGAGTGCTGCGGCGCTATCCGCTGAAACCCGGCGAGACGGTCGAGCGTCCGCAACGCGGGGAAGTCGTCAGCAGCTCCGGGGTTCTCCCCCCACTGGACCCAGGCGAATACTAAGCGCGGCGGTGTGTAATAGACGGAGCGCGAGGCGACTACTGGTCAGGGTTTGCGCAAGGCGGGTGTGTAATAGACGGGAGGGGATCGATCCGGCGATCCAGCCTGTGGATAGTCCGTCTATTACCCACCCGGTTCCGTCGTTTACCCACCCAACCCCGTCTATTACCCACCGGAAACCGTCTATTACCCACCGAGGGGTTCTATAAGCAACTGATAATGAAGGTAAATTTTGCCTTCTGATTCCCTAAAACTCTTTAAAACAAAAAAAACATATATAAAACGTGTAGCCCTGGGGAAAACAGCCCGTGGAATTATGGACAATCCGGCAAGCCGGATACCTGCCTAACCGCTTCGCGGTTCCCCATTGACAGGCCAGGGACAACCGCGAGCGGTTGCCCCCACCCTGCCAACAGGTCGGCAGTTGCCCACAATACCACCGGCTCAAGCAACAGGATTTTTTTATATTTTTGTTTTTAAAAGAAAAAAGCGGCCGTGCTCTAGTGGCATGGCCGCGTTACGTGGTCCTATCAGGGGCTTGTGGCTCTTGCGCCTCCTCGGATCGACACAAGTGCCGATCACTGCGGCGGGGCGCTCCTGGCTCAAGCTGAAAAGCGATCAGTATCCGCACCAGTGGCGACGGCGTTCCCTCCACGCATTCGGGCCGGGCCTCCACTCAACGGCTAACCCCTCGGCCATGAGGGTTTGCCCCACGTCCCGCCCGTCGATCAGCAGGTGAACAAGGCGGCGGTCGTACTTGTCGGCTTGGCCGGAATCGACAACCTCGATGCGCTGAGCGTTGGCAACCAGTTCGCGGAGGCGTGCGGTTGCCTCGCGGCCCTTCGTCAGCTCGGCGTCGCACCTGGGCTTGTAGGTTTCCGGGGTGTCAATCGACAGCAGGCGCAAGCGTTGACCGTTGTATCGTAACCGTCCGGTGATTCCACCTTGAGCCAAATCGCCTGCCGACCAAAAGGCTCGAAGCTTACCACCCGGTCGATTCCGGTCAGATCCAGAAACGCCTCGTCGATGGAGTAGACATCCACTCTCGATGCCAGAGCTTCCAGGGTCGTCATCACCCGCCGGCTTATATCGCCATTTGTGTGGAATAGAGAATCAATTGGAACGGGGGCTTTGCTCGCCCCCCCTTGAACTTCTCATACCCAACCTGTTTGGCTATAGCTACTGAGGAGATCGCGGTGGCCCACCAAATCTTCCGGTCATCCTGTTCAATTACACCGCTAGCCGTACCCAGGAGGTGCCGCAGCGCCTCCTGGAGGCAGAAAGGCGTCGAGCGTATAGGTTGCTGGGCATGCGCGGCGCAAGTTCATCAGAAAACTCAATCCAAGGGCAAGATCGGCCGAGCGGAGATGGCACTGACTCTTATCAACAAGCTCTACGGCATCGAGCGCGACATGGAAGAGGCGGGCGATGCCCAGCGATACCAGACGCGCCAGTCGCAAAGCCAGGCTTTCCTGGAGCAACTGAAAGCTAGGCTGGACAAAACCCCTCCCCAGGTCACGTCGTCAAAGTGCCTTGGGCAAGCAATCAATTGCCTTGCGAGCAACTGGTTAAAGCTGATCCGCTACATCGAAAGGGGGACACCTGCCCATCGACAACAACCCTGCCGAGCGGGCGAGCCACCTTCTCATGTACATATGACCAAAGCGTCGCCCGTCTCCTCCCGTTATGTCATGCCTACCCACGACGGAGTATTGACGGTCTCTGTGCGCCAGAGCATAGTTTTCCCGAAGGGCGCTTAGGTACATATCTTCATGTGCTGTCCAGGCGCAGTTGCGTTTAGAGTACGTGTCCAATCAGTTTTAAATGGGTGTGAACATGAGAGCAGAAACTGAATCGCGGATTTTTTCGGTGGATGAATATGTTCGTCCGTCTAACGGCGAACCGATTCGTTCGGTTGTTCTGGAAACCAATGACTCTGTCGTCGTTGTTTGGCACGCCCACCCTGGGCAGGAAATAGCTTCCCATGTACATCCTCACGGCCAAGATACTTGGACGGTTATCTCAGGTGAAGCCGAATATCATCAAGGTAACGGCATAGTCACTCATCTTAAAGCTGGAGATATTGCGATCGCAAAACCTGGGCAGGTACATGGTGCAATGAACTCTGGCCCCGAACCTTTTATATTTGTTTCAGTGGTTGCGCCGGGCAATGCCGGTTTTGCGTTGGCTGAGAAATAGGCGAAAGGCCTGAGAGGAAACTGATGAATACACGATTATTTACGTTCGCTGGTGGAGAAACGGGTGTTTGGCGCGTTGTTCGGATGGATGCCGTGGCGGGAGCCCCTCTCCCTGGAATCCCCCGGCTCGACGTAGCCGCTGGCTCTGTTTCGCCGCAGCCTTTGGGCACCAAATGGCTTCTTCGCGGGATAACGAGTAACGAGCGTTATGTCGTGCGTGAAGAGAAGGATCGTCTCGTGGCGAAGCAGCCAAGTTTGGGTCGAGCAGAGGCCACCTGTGCCGCCCTGATCCCTATCCGGAAAAACCCCTCATGGTGGGGACTGGCTCAAGACGAACGCCGGAAGATTTTTGAGGAGCAGTCCCGTCACATTCACATTGGGCTCCAATATCTCCCTGCTGTGGCCCGTCGTCTCCACCATTGTCGGGACCTGGGCGAGAGCGAACCCTTCGACTTCTTGACGTGGTTCGAATATTCCCCGTCTGATGAGCCGGGCTTTAACAGGCTTTTGGCCGAACTCCGGGCCTCGGTGGAGTGGAAGTATGTCGACAGAGAAATCGACATCCGGCTAGTGCATGAGCCGGCCTAGTATCAGGTTTAACTGCGATCTCCGTGCGGCATACACCTGCGACACCCGCAGCCCAGCAAAGCCCGGAAAATCTAGTGTGTCTAATAACTTAGGAGTAACACGACACGTATGCCTAGCGAGCCACCAGTCGCTTGGGAAATTTTCTACTTATGGCCTCCTCTTTCTCTCATCGATCTCCCAGGGCATATCCTGCCGTCTAGAGTTGGCACCTTGTCCAGCTTTCGAAGAAGGCTCTCCATACACGTCCGGCCTACACCTTGTTAGGTATGGCCGGTTTCCAGTTGTGGGGCAATAGCTCGTCGATGGCGTTGTTCTTCTGTGTCGGCAGGCGAGTCAGCACATCCTTCAGGTAGGCATAGGGATCATGCCGATTCAGCTTCGCTGACTGTATTAGGGTCATGACCGCAGCCGCACGTTGACCACTGCGCAGTGAACCCGCAAACAGCCAATTGCTGCGCCCCAGCGCCCAGGGTCGGATCTGGTTTTCCACCCAGTTGTTGTCGATGGGCACAGCGCCATCGTCCAGGTAGCGCGTCAGCGCTTCCCAACGTTTGAGGCTGTAATCCAGGGCTTTGGCCGTGCCGGAGCCATCCGGCACTTTCTGGCGATGGGCCAGCATCCACTGATGCAGCGCATCGGCAAGGGGTTTGGCTTTGGTTTGCCGGATTTCCCGCCGCATATCCGGTGGCAGATCTTTGGTTTCCCGCTCGATCTCGTAGAGTCCACCGATGTATTCCAAGGCCTTGGCCGCCAATTCGCTCTTGTTGGCCTCGTGCAGGTCATAGAACTTGCGCCGGGCGTGGGCCATACAGCCGATTTCGGTAATGCCGTTGCCGAACCCGGCCTTGTAGCCAGCGTAATCATCACAGACCAGCTTGCCCCGCCAGTCACCCAGGAAGGTTCGGGCGTGTTCGCCTGCACGGCTGGGTGCGAAGTCGTAAATAGCTGCCTTCAGGTCGGCAAACGGTGTGGTGCAGTAGGCCCAGACGTAGGCCTTGTGGGTTTTCTTCTTGCCCGGGGCCAGCATGCTGACCGGGGTTTCATCGGCATGCAGAACACTGTGTTCCAGCAGAGTATTTCTCAACGCATCCACCAGCGGCTGCAACTGCACACCACAGGCACCCACCCATTCGGCCAGGGTGGAGCGCGGGATTTCCAGGCCGGCACGGCCGAACATGCGTTCCTGACGGTACAGCGGCAGATGGTCGGCATACTTGGCCACCAGCACCTGGGCCAGCAGGCCAGCGGTGGGGATGCCTTTGTCGATCACCTGCGGTGGCACCGGTGCCTGGATCAACGTCTCGCAGCTGTCGCAGGCCCATTTGCCCCGGATGTGACGTTCAACGGTGGGCACTGTTGCAAAGTTAGCGATGAGGCAGCCTTTTGTCTTATTCAAAGGCCTTACATTTCAAAAACTCTGCTTACCAGGCGCATTTCGCCCAGGGGATCACCATAATAAAATGCTGAGGCCTGGCCTTTGCGTAGTGCACGCATCACCTCAATACCTTTGATGGTGGCGTAAGCCGTCTTCATGGATTTAAATCCCAGCGTGGCGCCGATTATCCGTTTCAGTTTGCCATGATCGCATTCAATCACGTTGTTCCGGTACTTAATCTGTCGGTGTTCAACGTCAGACGGGCACCGGCCTTCGCGTTTGAGCAGAGCAAGCGCGCGACCATAGGCGGGCGCTTTATCCGTGTTGATGAATCGCGGGATCTGCCACTTCTTCACGTTGTTGAGGATTTTACCCAGAAACCGGTATGCAGCTTTGCTGTTACGACGGGAGGAGAGATAAAAATCGACAGTGCGGCCCCGGCTGTCGACGGCCCGGTACAGATACGCCCAGCGGCCATTGACCTTCACGTAGGTTTCATCCATGTGCCACGGGCAAAGATCGGAAGGGTTACGCCAGTACCAGCGCAGCCGTTTTTCCATTTCAGGCGCATAACGCTGAACCCAGCGGTAAATCGTGGAGTGATCGACATTCACTCCGCGTTCAGCCAGCATCTCCTGCAGCTCACGGTAACTGATGCCGTATTTGCAGTACCAGCGTACGGCCCACAGAATGATGTCACGCTGAAAATGCCGGCCTTTGAATGGGTTCATGTGCAGCTCCATCAGCAAAAGGGGATGATAAGTTTATCACCACCGACTATTTGCAACAGTGCCCACTCCGGTCACTAACACTTTGTTTTGTAATATAAAGTAAGACTTTTTACGTTACTCCTGTCCTTTAAATCTGATATCTCATTTTCCTGCTCTATCACTTTTTCGCTCCCAGGATTCAGCCAGAACTCCCTGTTTTCTAACCATGACATCCGTGTAATGTCAATCTAACCAATTGAAATTTAATACAAATAGAAAAATCGTACAGTACGTTATTTCACTAGGTGTCAGTTTGGCCCCAACTGTTACCTTTTTCACACGGTTCTTCCCCGTCCACACTCTCGTTACAACCCTTTGTTTTATCGTCACTTCCCCCCCAGGTATCCTGCCACAAGTCGATAAAAGGACTGTCATCACTTTCAGTGTATTTTTTTGTATGCCGAGCGTTACGGTGGCCAAGAAAGTCCTGAATCAGACAGGTACCCGCGCCCCGCTCTGCCAGTCCGAAACCACAAGCGTGCCTGAGCATCTTCGGATTTATTTCTATGGTCATGCCGGCCTTTTCGCCGGCCTCACGCACAATGCGATAGGCCTGCTGGCGGGACAATCCGTTGCCGCGCCGGGATAAAAATACCCGGTCAGTGTCCAGGGCGCCCTTCCAGGGGTCAGTTTGGAGATCGGAAATTTTTGTACGTTAAGCGCATTATTTAACCAATCTTGGTTCGTAAGGGGTTGATTTTGCGTCAGTGGCTATCGCTTTTAAGTTGTCGCTCTTGCAGTATCGCATTTAGGTTATCCGATTAAGGTCAAACCTCTGAAAATGCCGTATAGCGCGGGAGTACACCCTATTGCTATAGGTAAGTCTGTTCAAAAAACAGGCTTACCGTACAATAATTCTCTATATCCAAACTGACCCCAGGTTGTACCAATGCTGCATGCAGTGAATACGCAGCATGGTCTCCAGCGGATAGGGCCGTCGGCCATTGCCCGCCTTGGGATAAAACGGCTCGATGACAGCGGTCATATTCTGCCATGGCAGAATCTGCTCCATGCGGGAGAGGAAAATCTCTTTTCGGGTCTGACGGCGCTTAGTGCTGAATTCACTATCGGCGAAGGTGAGTTGATGGCTCATGATGTCCCTCTGGGATGCGCTCCGGATGAATATGATGATCTCATATCAGGAACTTGTTCGCACCTTCCATAGCTATCTGATGGCGCGAAGCTTGAGTATAAATAGAAAGCTATGGGCTTTTCGAACAAATAACTAGCAGTGATAGTTAAATCGCGATCCACGTAGAACCGCCGCATCTGGTGGGTTGATCGGCAAGGATTTTGCGAGCATCATCGCATTTATTATTGAACGCAAGATCATTCTGCTGTTTGCGCAGGGGATTAGCTACCAGGACATTAGCCGAGAGTTCGAAGATTTATATGCTTTCAGCATGTCAACCGCCACCATCAGTGTAGTACGATAAAGTTACCCCTGAACTAAAACAGTGGCAACAGCACCCGCTGGAAAAGGTTTACCCCTTCGTCTGGCTGAACGTATTCACTATAAAGTCCGTGAGAATGGCCGTTATCAGAGCAAAACGGTTTATACCGTTCTGGCGCTGAATCTGGCAGGCAAGAAAGAAACTCTGGGCCGGTATCTATAAGAAAGTAAAGGCGCTAACTTCTGGCTGTCTATATTAAGCGACCTGCAAAACTGGGGCATTGAAGACATCCTGATCGCCTGCGTGCGCGGGCTGACCGGCTTCCCGGAGGCGATAAACAGCATTTATCCGCAGACAGAGGTTCAGTTGTGCGTCATTCACCAAATCAGTAACTCGATTAAATACGTGGCCTCAAATGACCATAAAGCTTTTATGGCTGATCTGAAACCGGTATATCGCGCGGGGTCGAAAGAAGCCGCAGAAACGGTGCTGGATGAACTGGAAGCGAAATGGGATCAGCAGTATCCAGTGTTGCTCCAGTCGTGACGACGCAAGTGGGAAAATCTGTCAGCATACAATAGAATTTAAGAAACACGGAGTCAGTAAAATACTGTACGTGAAAAGTGATGCGGAAAGTTAAAACCTCGGTGCAACAACTAAACTCATTGATAAGTTTTTTACTGCGATAATCGATAGATTTGCAGACTATAGGCGTGCGAATGAATAGTCACCTAAAAGCTGGCAGGTAATAATTAACAATGCTGTAACAGTTATATGGCTTTCAGGCAGCGTATTATTATACGCTGCCTTTTTCAACTTGCCGTAATAAAGCATGTTTTTGGATAACGATTAAAAAGTGAATAATTGTAAACAGCTTCATTTTTGTAATATGAGTTAGGATAGAAGTTGACTTCTTTGCCAAGCAGAGATGCTAAAATTGCCACATGCAGCCTGTCGGTATTGACAACTTTATACTCTTCAAGAAAGTTTATCATGCAACGGGTAGAATTACGCGCCAGAAATTCATTATCCCAATAATCGCCATTCCAGGTGAGCGAAATATCATGATTGTTTTCTTTGTAGTCTCCAGTTAGAGATTCGGAGTCCGTTCTGAAGCAGTTGGCCTGTTTTTTATAGACGGGTTTAAGTGACAGGTATTTATTAAGATCGAGATAAAATGCCATATCATCAGTAATGAATACGTTCTTGTTTGGTTCGTAGTTGAGAGATTTAATATAATCGAAGGTGATATTTTCGCGACAAAAAACAACAAACTTATCAATATTGTTGATGAATAAATCGCTATACCCTCTGATTGTCGACGGCATTATTATTACTTTATGAAATTTCCCAATATTATTCTGGATAAAGTCATGACCTTCAGAATACAATCCTTCTATCAGGTTTCCTCCGCCTCCAAAAATTAAAATATCAGTTTCAGAACTGTAGCACTCGCCATCTCTGTAAGGGATATAGGTAAGAGCATTTCGTTCAAAAAAGTCATACGTCGCAGATGCAATTACACCATCTCCAGCATTACCAGGGTTTGCCTTATAGACAAATCGATGAGATAGATGATAAGATTTTAGAAGCAAATCAAATTTTAACTTCATATTGGTCATTTTTTATCCTGTTTAACAGAAGCTACCGACTGCTATCTTACACTACTTCAATTCACTAATATCATAGAAAAGTCTAGGTTACAAAGGAAGGGTTACAATGAAGAAAATTCTTATAATGACGCCGGACATTGAGGGGCCTGTCCGTAACGGCGGTATTGGTACTGCTTTCACTGCTCTTGCCACTACTTTGGCAAAAAAGGGGTATGATGTTGATGTATTGTATACATGTGGCGACTATTCTGAATCATCTGTATCGAAATTTAGCGACTGGTCACGTATTTATAGTACCTTTGGTATCAATCTGCTAAGAACCGGACTGATAAAAGAGATTAATATTGATGCACCGTATTTTAGAAGGAAAAGTTATTCAATTTATCTCTGGTTGAAAGAAAATAACATCTATGACACTGTTATTTCTTGTGAGTGGCAGGCAGATCTTTATTACACTTTATTAAGCAAAAAGAATGGAACGGATTTTGAAAATACAAAGTTCATTGTAAATACTCACAGTTCAACGTTATGGGCTGATGAAGGTAATTACCAGCTTCCATATGATCAGAACCATCTTGAACTCTATTATATGGAGAAAATGGTGGTTGAAATGGCGGATGAAGTTGTTAGTCCGTCTCAGTATTTAATTGATTGGATGTTGAGTAAGCACTGGAATGTTCCTGAAGAACGTCATGTAATTTTAAATTGCGAGCCATTTCAAGGGTTTGTGACGAGAGATGATGTTACAGTTAAAATAAATGAAAAGCCAGCTTCTGGCGTTGAGCTTGTATTTTTCGGCCGCCTTGAAACCCGTAAAGGACTTGACATATTCCTGCGTGCATTAAGAAAACTATCTGATGAAGATAAAGAGAGCATTTCTGGAGTAACCTTCCTCGGAAAAAATGTCACCATGGGGAAAACTGATTCATTTACTTATATTATGAATCAGACTAAAAATTTGGGACTCGCAGTTAATGTCATCAGCGACTATGATCGTACCAACGCTAATGAATATATAAAAAGAAAAAATGTATTAGTCATCATTCCATCACTTGTAGAAAACTCACCCTATACTGTTTATGAATGCTTGATTAATAACGTTAATTTCCTCGCTTCAAACGTTGGTGGAATTCCAGAGCTTATTCAGCAGGAGCATCATGCGGAAGTTCTATTTATTCCTACACCTGTCGATTTATACTGGAAAATCCACTATCGCTTAAAAAATATAAATATAAAACCAGGGCTTGCTGAATCACAAGACAATATTAAAGAAGCTTGGTTTGTCGCAGTTGAACGAAAAAACAACCGCGCATTCAAGAAAATCGATGAAGCTAACAGCCCGTTAGTTAGCGTGTGTATAACTCACTTCGAACGTCACCATTTGCTTCAGCAAGCACTCGCATCAATAAAATCTCAGACGTACCAAAATATTGAGGTCATCTTGGTTGATGATGGAAGTACGACAGAAGATTCTCATCGTTATTTAAATCTCATCGAGAATGATTTTAACTCTCGAGGCTGGAAAATTGTCCGTAGTTCTAATAACTATCTGGGTGCTGCAAGGAATTTGGCTGCGCGACACGCCTCTGGCGAATATCTGATGTTTATGGACGATGATAATGTTGCTAAGCCTTTTGAGGTAGAAACGTTTGTTACTGCAGCATTAAACTCTGGGGCCGATGTGTTAACCACACCAAGCGATCTTATTTTTGGTGAGGAGTTCCCTTCTCCGTTCCGTAAAATGACGCACTGCTGGCTTCCGTTAGGGCCTGATTTAAATATCGCCAGCTTTAGTAACTGCTTTGGCGATGCTAATGCGCTGATCAGAAAAGAGGTTTTTGAAAAAGTAGGCGGATTTACTGAAGATTACGGTTTAGGTCATGAAGACTGGGAGTTTTTTGCCAAAATATCATTACAGGGATATAAATTGCAAATCGTCCCGGAACCTCTATTTTGGTATAGAGTTGCAAACTCCGGCATGTTGTTAAGTGGAAATAAGAGTAAAAATAACTACCGCAGTTTCCGTCCTTTTATGGATGAGAATGTTAAATATAACTATGCAATGGGGTTGATACCTTCCTACCTCGAGAAGATTCAAGAACTTGAGAGTGAAGTGAATCGCTTGCGGAGCATCAATGGTGGTCATTCTGTCAGTAACGAGTTACAACTTTTAAATAATAAGGTTGATGGTCTTATTTCTCAGCAAAGAGATGGCTGGGCCCATGACCGTTTTAATGCTCTGTATGAAGCAATTCATGTCCAAGGCGCAAAACGAGGCACCAGCCTGGTTCGCCGGGTTGCCCGGAAAGTGAAATCAATGTTAAAATAAAGCAATATTCGGGGCCAGAAAAGGCTCCGAAAAAATAATATTAACTTTCAGCTAATTTTAAATTTGTCTGTAAATAACCCTGTTTTAGTTGCATGTATTTTTGGGTAATGGTGCCAACTTACTGATTTAGTGTATGATGGTGTTTTTGAGGTGCTCCA
>OKGS01000164.1_pt1 | contig 27362 bp, 30 predicted proteins | sample 1613341 | NCBI WGS metagenome assembly OKGS01 (sample SAMN04436849, study PRJEB24849) | human gut metagenome | biome: human gut; feature: NICU; material: stool | host: Homo sapiens | place: USA: Saint Louis, MO | collected 2011-09-09 | reverse complement strand
AGATACCTGTATAAATAACCGGTAACTGTCAGATCAGGTCTGAGCTAATACACTTATTTCCCGGTTATATTTGACACTTACACTATATCTCGTAATATAAATATATCCACTGTTTTATTTACGAGGTATATATGAGGAAAGTAAAATTAGACAATGATGATTTAATTCAGTATCTGAACACCATCAAAGCATTAAAAAAATATCCAACGATGTCTGAATACAGAGATGAATATCGCAGATTAAGAACCAATGGCTCCCCCTTGATTGAAGCAAAAGAATTTAAATCTGCACACACTAATCTCCTTAGATTAGACCGAAAGAAAAAATCACTGCTTGAAAAATTTATTGAAGAACTTAATCCTATTAGCCATGCATCGGCTCTTGCATCCAAGAGCCTTGAGAAGGTTCAGGAATCCATACTCCACAGAAAAACTTTATTGGAAAAAACACCTGATGAACTCTTCGCTCTCGTCATAAAACAGCGTACAGAAGCTGCTCTTGAGTTCCAACGTTCTGTTGAGCAAAGTCTTGAGCAACTCTCAAACATTTCGTCAGAGTTCGAACCATCAAGTCAACTACAACGAAAAATGGCCCTATAAATCAGTCCTCCGCTTTTCGTTTAAAATGGATCCATTAGATTGCTCTAATGCTAATATTTACTATACTATTATGTTGGTGTGTTTTAAATCGATCATCAGACAATACTGCACACCCTTGGATCCCCCATTTTAAACACAGGATGGCATACTATGAGTGAAGCATTAAAAGAACTGAACAATATTCGTACACTTCGCGCACAGGCTCGTGAAACTGATCTGGAAACGCTGGAAGAGATGCTGGAAAAACTCTCTGTTATCGTTGATGAGCGCCGTGAGGAAGAACAAGCAATACTCAAGGAACAAGAACAACGTCAGGCTAAGCTTGAAGCCTTCCGCCAGAAACTGTTAGAAGATGGTATCGATCCTGCTGAACTACTTTTAGCGGTTGGTTCAACTAAGCCTAAAACCAAATCGACACGAACTCCACGCCCTGCCAAATACAAATATACAGATGATAATGGCAATGAGCAGACTTGGACTGGTCAGGGCCGTACTCCTAAAGCAATTGCTACTGCTATTGAAGCAGGTAAAACATTGGAAGACTTTGCAATCTGATCATTCTAAGGCCGTCAATATATTTTGACGGTTTTAAAAATCAGGCTATATGTAATACTGGAATCCATTCCGTCATTACACTATTGATATACTCATACATTCCTCTAAATAACATTTTCCTGATGTTATCTATTTATGTCCAGATCCCAGTCCAGCACTCCATTATCAACTAAGGATTGTCCTTTTTCCAGATTTCTTATCAACATATCCCTGATATAAAGGTCATAATAAAATGTTACTCTCTCCAATAGCTCTGCCATATCTATATGCTCCTTTTTTTCTTTACCCGAACCATAAAGACCTTTGTAATAATCGAAACCATTAATGATTTCTAACATTTGAGCACGTAACAGTGAATCAACAGCATCCTCTTCATTTACAAAAGTCATAACATCTTCATCATTTACACTTGCCATCCCGTAAATCCTGTTTACGTATAACATTAATGTCACTGATATAGCAAATATCATCGTTTTATCTTTTTTGCTCATCTTAACTTTTTTCATAAAAATCCTCTCTTATTAATATTAAGACTTAAATAAAAATACACATCAGTTTTAGCAAAACACCCAAGCATTACGCACAAGCCGTTCTGCAACTTCTTCAAAGTTGACCTCTGTAAGGTTTCCTTGATTTCCTTCTTGTGTAGTAAACTTCTCAAAGTTATGACAAATATGATTAATCGTGAGCCGTATAAATGCGCTCATAAAATCAGCGTCATCAACAAGGTGCAAAATGCTGTCACTACACATATCTTGCATTGTTTTCCAGCTTGCTTCGAAAGAACGCTTCGCCAGATCATAGAACAGCTCAGTCGATGTATTTTTAATTTCAATACTTTTAGACATAATGACTCCTCATTTTAAAATGATATTTATTGGTTTATTATTTCCAGCCCCATATGTGGGGCTAAACAGGACTATATTTTTGAAACTTATATGCTCATCTTCTTTTATGATTAACACGCAGTGTTATCAATACCACCTCCTTATCAACCATTTTTACTGAATGCCCTTGCTCATAATACTCAGCTCTGGCTGCTTTTTTAAAAGTAGCACTTGCATTTTTAATGCACTCTTTATAAATACCTTCCATGAAGGCATCATCTGCCATTAACATCTCTGCTTCATTAGGCCGTGTTTCCTTCAGCGTATTTATTCTCATTTCATAAAATAACTCAGCAAGGTGCAGGAATACTTTTCTTGATTCTTTTATCAGTTTTTCACTCATCTCATTACCTCTTATTTTACATCACAGACTGTTTATTTGCGCTGATTTCTACTTTTTTGTAATAACGAACATAACCATCACCATTAAAGCATTTAATCAAAAACTCATGATAGCTACTTAGTATAGTTTTAACCTCTGGGACTGATATGTATTTAATCTTTATCTCTTCAGAACTTTCAAGCCATTCATGTAGCTTGAGATTAATAATATCCATTATGAATATCTCCCTGTAAAACCCATCCATCAATTTCTTCAGAAATACATCTTCACTTAGATTAAAGTATAAGTAATGTATTAACTCGTTATAGGTATTTATAACATCAGTAGTAAAGTTTGCTGTCTCAGGATTACTCGCGGTTATTTTTACTGGTATTTCATTCCAATCTAAACTTTTTTCGTCCATATTTATCTCCTATTAATAGTTTTTACGATACGCCAAATAAATAACTCTCAGATTCCTTCGAACCTCATCTAAGAACAGGTAATATTCTTTTCCTTTATTATCTTTCATTGATTCAGCAAACTCTTGTTTTGTTCGTTCGATCACTTTAGCAATCACTTCTTCAATATAGCGTCTGTCTTTAAAGTGACGCTCATAATCATCTCCCATACAATCAATCATGGCCTGAAGATGTTTTCTAAAGTTATTGATCGCCATTTCCATAAATACTTCTGTCTCATCATTCGTAACAGTCACCACAAAAGGCAGTACGTTTTTACTTTTCATATATTCTCCTTTTATTTAAAATGTTTACATTCAGATACGCAGCGAGATTTCGCAATCATTTTTTCAATCCACTCATCAATCTCACTTTCAATAAAAGCAATAGACCTTTCACTTATCTTTACTTGCTTTGGAAATCTTCCAGCCTTTATAAGCTCATAAATCCATGTCCTGCCAAAACCAGTTTTTCTTATTACTTCCGGCAACCGGATAAGTTTCGGGTGTTTTTCTTTATTGGTTTGAATCATATTTACCTCCATTATTTTTCCCGTAATACCTATGGTATTTCGTTTTATGGTGTGTTGTTCGATGAGATAATTGTATGGATTTTTCTTGTGATTTAGGAGGGACGTTCAGGGATAAGTTTTTTACGCAGATTTTTGGAATGGGGAAAAATAGGGTATGTTCAGCCTTAGTGAATATAGGCGATATTTACATTGCGCAAAACACCGCCTTTTGGAAGATCAGTCCTGATCGGATTGCTCATCCTTACCAAGTTCCGCTCTGATTAGATCCTGAATATTCCAGTGTCTTCTGTCGTCGTATCTATATGTAAAATCGACAAAAGAGCGATAGTGAGCAAGGTTTGTCAGATACTTAACTGCCAGAGGATGATCTGTTGACTTCACCTTATCTACATCACGGATACCGTCTTTAAACTCATCAGGGTATAAAAAGCTGGTCAGTTGTGGCATACCAATCCTGACCTCTTCATCCTGCGCCCAGTACAGCAGGTCCATGATGGGGATAATGTTGTAATCGAGTATTTTTTTAAGGTTGCTGACCCCAAAGCGAAAATCTCTGGCTGGAGGCTCAGGAGCCTGTAGCTGCTGTTTCCACTCAGGAACCATGACTTTCAGGTGATTGATGATTTCTTCGGGTGATGTTTCTGCCAGATTAATTTGAACCAGCATCAGCCCTTCGTTGTTTACCCCGGCTTCCTTCAGATAGTGCGAGACTTCCATATGTGGTAGGGGTTTCCCTTCCGGGTTTACGTATTTATCGAAAGCAGCAACATAACCCGCCACCTCCCATAGCCCTTGGTGTGTTACAGGCTTGATGGCATAGCTGGAAGATAGTCTTTTCTCTGGTCCACCGAAAACATCACCAAAGACGACTTTACCTTCAATCAACTCTTCGTAATATTTCTGATGCCTACTAAGGTTTTCGGGAGACAACTCAGCCCGGTTTTGTTCCATACGATAGGCGACAATCCTGTTTTCTATCTCTTGAAAAAGTTGTTCTACTGTCAAATTTTGCAGGACGCTGTAATTTTCAATGTTGAACCATTCATTAACAGCGCTGGCGATCTCCGCTTTGGTCATGTGGCATCTATCCTTCTGGCTTTACTTATCGCTTTGATATGTTATGAGTAAACATATCGGATTTGATGACGGTAATCTATTGAATAGAGCAGGGAAAAGCAGAGGAGCAATCAGTCCAGACTTGACGATTGTTCAGTGAGGTTTGGCAGAGTATGTTGTCATAACCAATTGAATATAATTGACTTTATTTGCAATCATGCTTATAAATTGATGGTACATTTGTTGGTATTTTTAAGGTCATTATGATTATTTTACATTTTTTTCATATATTTAATAAAAACTACGATTCCGAGTCCGGCACCACTATTCAGAGAACCCAGCCTTATGGCTGGGTTTTTGCTTTTGGCGGAACGGACAAGGGGTTAGGTAACCCCCTGACGGGCTTACCCCGAGTTTCCCATGCCATTTCCAGCGCTTTCATGGTGAGTCTGCTGTCCGGCGAGATTAATAAAAACTATCTTAAGATGCCGGGCTTCCCCGGCATCGAAATTACGCCCCTGCAGGTACATCATGCGCGGTGTTTTTCATTACCGGGCCGGTGTATTTCTCGATCTGCAACTGCGACATCTGGCCGCAGTTCCCCTGCGCGAGACTGGAAGATCCCACGTCAAAGGTCAGACAGTTAACGTTACCGTTCTTACACAGCGACCCCGGCTGCGACGGATCGGCCGGGTCAAACCAGGCCCCTTCGCTGATGCGCACTACGCCTTCGCGAACGTAGTCGGTGACTACCGCCCCCACCAGAATCTGCCCACGATCGTTGTAGGCGCGAACCAGATCGCCCTCGCTGATACCGCGTGCCGTGGCGTCCTTCGGATGGATCCAGATAGCTTCGCGGTCGGCTACGGCATATTTCTTACGCAGCGGCGTATTGTCGAGCTGAGAGTGTAGACGGTTGATAGGGTGACCAGTATTGAGCGACAGCGGATACTTCGCAGCCTCCGGACCGCGATACCACTCGTGAGGTGGCATCCAGGTGGGGATCGCTTTGCAGTCCTCGTAGCCCATTTTGGCAATGGCGTCGGAATAGATCTCAATTTTACCGGACGGCGTACCCAGCGGATTAAGCAGCGGATTCTCGCGGAAATCTGCGAAACGCACCCACTGTTTGTTCTCCTCCGGGATCGGGAAACGAATGTAGTTGTTAGAAGCCCAGAACATATCAAACGGCGGTAGCGCCACGCGGGCGTTACGTGCCTGGGCTTTCATCTCATCATACATGCCCTTCAACCACAGCATCTCATCTTTACCTTCGGTAAAGGCGTCGCGTACTCCAAGTATCTCGGAAATCTCCGCAAAGACATCAAAGTCATTTTTCGCTTCGTTCTGCGCCGGCACGCACTGACGCAGCGGGAAGACATACAGCTGCGAATAGTCGCCGCCCATATCCATGTCGTTACGCTCGTAGGTGGTGGTCACCGGCAGTACGATATCGGCGTGTTTCGCCGTCGCCGTCCAGTACGGCTCGTTCACGACTACGGTTTCCGGATGCTGCCAGGCTTTCACCAGATTATTGGTATCCTGATGCTGGTGGAAGGTGTTTCCGCCCGCCACGTAGACCATTTTAATATCTGGATAGGTGACTTTCGTACCGTTATAGTCGATGGTCTTGCCAGGGTTCGCCAGCGCATCGGCAATGCGCGCCACCGGGAACGGAGTGATCTCCTTTGCTGCCGGTGAGGTTGGGCTACCGGCAGAGATCCCAGCCAGAATACCCCCGCGCGCGGTTGGGCTACCGCCGGAAGAGTAGTGATAGCTAAAGCCGAAACCGCCGCCGGGCAGGCCAATCTGGCCCAGCATCGCCGCCAGCGTCACCATCATCCAGTGAGCCTGTTCGCCATGATGCTGACGCTGAATGCCCCAGCCGCCCATAATCATGGTGCGATGCTTCGCCATATCTCGCGCCAGCTGCTTGATTGCTCCAGCATCAACGCCGCTGATATCCGCAGCCCAGTCGGCATCTTTTACGACACCATCATCTTTACCGTTGAGGTAGGCGGCAAATTTATCGAACCCTACGGTATAGGTTTTCAGGAAATCAGGATTATGTAGATTTTCAGCCAGCAGCGTATGCGCAATCCCCGCCATGAGCGCGCAGTCGGTGTAGCTGCGCGGGGCAATCCATTCGGCACCCAACTGACGCGCGCTGTCGCTGCGCACCGGGTCGATACAGATAATCCTGGTGCCTTTTTTCTTTAGCGCTTCAAAGCCCGTTTGGCCGACATGGTCCGGCAGGTTCCAGCTGTTTTTTAGCGTGATCATTGGATTACAACCGATCATCACTACCAGCTCGCTGTTATCAATAACGTTTGGCCACGCAGTTTGCTGTTCATACACTTCAACGGAACCAACCACGTGCGGCATAATCACCTGCGCCGCGCCGGTTGAGTAGTCGCCGGAATAGCCGACAAAACCGCCTGCCAGGTTCATCATACGCTGCAGCAGCGTTCTCGGATTGTGGAACATCCCGACACTTTTCCAGCCATAAGAACCGGCATAAATAGACGACGGGCCATGCTCTTTTTGCAGACGGCTGATTTCGCCCGCCACCAGGTGCAGCGCTTTATCCCAGCTGACGCGGACCCACTCATCGCGGCCGCGCAGCTCTGGCTTACAATTTTTCGCCCCGCCTTCTAACCAGCTTTTACGCACCATCGGATATTTAATCCGGTTTTCGGCGTGGACCTGATACGGCGCCATAGTAATCAGCTCGTTGGGATAGGGATCGTCTTTTATCGGGCGAACGTCCACCATTTTGCCGTCGCGCACGATGGCTTCAAACGCGCCCCAGTGGGCGCCGGTCAGAATACCGCTATGCGCCTGACGCAATGCGATAAACTGCGCCATATTCCCGCCAGCAGCGGCACCGTCATTAGGGCGCTGGCGCCAGCCAGAAAACGGCGACGCGTCAGATTCATCCCGGGTTCCTGGCGCCGATCCGCCATCACATCATCGTTATTCTTTTTCATCATGGCTCCTTATTGCTTTCCCTGGTTGGCCGCTGCCGGCATGTCGCTCGCGTGTTTTTGTACGTACTGAGTCAGGAGACGAACCTGCTCCTGGGTCAGTGAAGTGCGCCCGGCCATACCTTTAACCACCCCAATCCACTGGTTGGCATTAAAGCGATTCAACTCGGTCTGGCCATGACAGCCGGTACAGTTGTTAGCCATTAATTCAGAAGCATAACTCCAGATTTTTTGTTGATCGCCAATCAGATTTTTCGCTGGCAACCAGACCTGCAGATCAACCTCATGCCAGACCTGTTTGGTCTCTTCATCGGTGACGGAACCAGACACTTTTAATGCTTTGCGGGCTTCTTCGCCCAGCAGCGCACTCATGATGCGTTTGCCTCGCGCGGCGTAGAAGGCTTCAGTGACGCCATCCTGCTGCCAGCCGTGCACGTCCGCCAGTACCATGTCACCTTCACGCTTCACCACTTTCACTTCAGTGGAGGCCATCAGGTTACCGTCGTTATGGTCGCCCGCTTTCTCGCTCAGCCAGAACGGCTGGGTCTGAATGGTGTAGAGAGTGGTCGCGGTCGCCGGCGTTTTCGCCGCCGCATTAGCAAGCTCATTCGCCCCTGCCGCCGCCAGGCCACTCATGTTCGGCAGAATATGCGCCACGCCTTTATGGCAATCGATACAGGTTTCGCCCTCTTTAATCGCTACCGGGTGCTGCTTACGGGCTTCAGGCGTTTGTGCCAGAATATCCATCGCTTTATAGTCGTGGCAGGAGCGGCAAGTTGCCGAATCGCTCTTCTTCAAGCCATCCCAGACGCTCTGAGCCATCGCGAGTTTATGCGCCTCATATTTTTCCGGAGTGTCGATTTTGCCGGTCATTTCCCCCCAGACATCTTTCAGAGCGCCAATTTTGGTCAACATATAATCGATCGGCTGATGAGGTACGTGGCAATCGGCGCACTCGGCACGAATACCTTTCTCGTTCTGAAAATGCACGCTACCCTGATATTCCGCCAGAGGCTGCCGCATGCTATGACACGACACACAAAATTCGGTATCGCTGGTTTTATGCATAATAGTCGCGGTACTGGCCAGCAATGCCGCGCCAATAATGATCCCAACCAGCAAGGCGATAAATATAATTTTTCGTCTACCAGAGCGTTCCAGTAAAAGTTTACTCATGTTATTATTTAACCCTTTTCCTAAATGAAAGACGTAAAAGTCCCTGCCAGCCAGCAATCGTCATATAAATAAATACATAACGATTTTCCTCGCTTTCTAAATCAACTCTATTTTGGAGATTTTCGGTGTCAGTATCATCAACCCGAGGTTATTACCCTGTGATTTCATAGCGATAATCCATTGCAAATCCCATACACCTTCGAGTAATACTCAAGTTATTTTAATTATTTCAGTGTTGCGGTTGGCTCTTTTTGCGCCCGGTCAATACTACGAATGATAACCACCCGCTGAGTATCAACTGCCGGTAACAGCTGCGGCACAAGCTGCGGTGTTTGCTGGACAACTCTGACTGCGGTGGTAGCGGGAAGCACTGCTGTACAGCCGGATCGATATATGCAAACTGAACGGCGTGGCCCCAGAGAACGACCTCCGCTATGTGCCTGACGTCATCGCCGACTGGCCCCGGGTCAGCGAACGGCTGCCCTGACGCGATCGATTTTGGTACCGCGGTGCCGGGACCAGCGAAGATTCGTCCACTGCCCCGCCGCCGCGGTTTAGAGCAAAAAAAGAGTTCAGCGAGTTATACTTATTACTCCGTTAATTGATCGCTTTCATTTCTGCTATTTTATCCTTGATGGTTTTGTCTATATTGATCCTTCCCACGTAATGTGGACACAACCCTAAGCGAGATTCAGGGTTTCAAATTGCTCCGGGATGAGGCCGCTGCCGGCGCTGTAACCAGGCCACCGATTGCAATCACAATCGATATCATTAAATATCGTCGTCCGCATTATTTCCCTGCTGATAAAGCGCTTACCGTGAATACGCTCAACCTTCAGCAGGTACTTCCTGAACGCTCTGGCCCAGTCGCTTCAGACTGGTTGCAGCTGTGTTCAGTAAAAAATACTGCGGTATCTATAAACGGCTACGATATTTTCAATCGGCCATCCCTGCATTTCTTATCCTGAGCAAACCAATGAAGCCCTTATGTCGCAGAGCGCGAATGCGTGGGGAGCCATCTCCTTCCTGCTACCGCGCGCGGCAAATAGCCCCGATGCCATTTACTTACCAGTAATGCAATGCATATTTTGATTATTTTCCTATTAACATTATTACCTTTTTATTTATTTCTTTTTTTATATTTCATTCTTGTTTGAAAAGTGAGGAAACGTCGATAGGATTTCGATATATCTATAAAGCATTAACAATTATTATTCTCACTATCGGGGTTTACCGCAGCCCTGATAAGATAACCTGACGATAAACGGATCGCTTATCTGGGGGATTTTATGGGGTCATTAACAGGAAAAATTAGCGTGATAACCGGTGCTGGTTCGGGCGTTGGTCGTGAAACGGCAATTCTTTTTGCCAGAGCCGGTGCAACGGTCATTCTGGTGGGCAGGGGCCGCGAACACCTGGAGGAAACTCAGGCAAAGCTTGCGGGCTATGGCAACCGCAGCGAAATATTTACCGTTGATATGCAGGACAGCGCGCAGATAGTCGCCCTGTTCGCCGCGCTGGAGAACACCTTTGGCCGGATCGATATTCTGGTTAATAACGCCGGAATTATTGATAACTTCAAAACCGTCGATAATACCTCTGACGAGCTTTGGGATGCGGTGATAGATACCAACCTCAAGGGGCCATTCGTCGCCTCGCGCGAGGCCATTAAGCTCTTCAATAAGTATGATATTGCGGGCAATATCATCAATATCTCCTCCATTGGCGGCATCAGCGGCACCTGGGGCGGCGCGGCCTATATTTCGTCGAAGCATGGCCTGATCGGGCTGACCCGCAATATCGCCGCCACCCACGGCGCCTACGGTAAAATTCGCGCCAATGCTATTGCGCCCGGCGGGATCGACACCAGCATTCGCGGCAAAGTGAACGATCCTGACCCGTTGGGCATGAAGGCGGTGATGGCCAACGCCAACCTGCCGACGGCGCAGCCGGAGCAGATTGCCGAGGTGGCGCTCTTTTTGGCCTCCGAGGCGTCAAACGCGATCAATGGCGAAGTGATTGTGGCGGATCAGGGGTGGAGCGCCCGCTAACGGCAGGCTATTTCCTGATGCAAAAAGGCCGGGATTGCTCCCGGCCTTTTTTATGACGCCCGCGAAACCGCTATTTCCCGGCCGCCTTGGTCTTCACCTTCATCGGCTCTTTCTTCACCTCAGGATCTTTTTTCACCGTGTCGCTCGGCTTATCGCCCGGCTGATCGGTTCCCGGCTTGAGGACAACCACGCGGTAGCGTTTGGTCTCTTCATCGCGGATAACGCCGTGAATATCGGTCTCAAAGCCCGGATAGTGCTCACCGATATCGCACAGCATCTGCAGGAAGTTGAGCACCGGCATACTCTCTTTAGTGATGCGCTCACCGGGCAGGATAACCGGCACCCCCGGCGGATACGGCAGGATCATATTGGCGCTGACTTTGCCAACCATATCATTGAGATCAACCATCTCGATATTGCCGCGCACCTCTTCCTGGAAAGCATCGTGCGGAGTAATAACCATCTCCGGCAGTACCTCAAAGGCGCGGTACATCAGATCCGGCAGATTGTGCTGTCGGGTCAGATCGTGGATCCCCTGCGCCAGCTCCTGAATACGCATCTCTTTATAAAACTCCGGCGCGCTCTCGTACAGCGACGGCAGCACGTGCTTAACGAAGACGTTGCGATCAAAGATGCGCTTGAAGTCGGTCAGCGCGCGCAGAAGGCTCATCGCCTTGGTCTTATCGATACCGATACTGAACAGGAACAGCATGTTATAGGGGCCGGTTTTCTCGACGATGATCCCATTTTCATCAAGGTATTTTGAGACGATCGACGCCGGTATCCCCTTCTCTTCCAGCGTACCGTCGGGGCTCATCCCCGGCGTGAGGATGGTCACTTTGATAGGATCGAGGAACATATGATCGTCGTCGATATTGTTAAAACCGTGCCACGCGTTGCGCGGATTGAGCGGCCAGCAGGCGACATCGTCGATGTTGTCCGGTTGCCAGACGTCGAAGAACCAGCCTTCTGACTCGGAGCGCAGGCGGCGGATCTCCTTACGAAAATTAATAGCCCGCTCAATGGAGCCGTTGATCAGGCGCTTGCCGGTCTTGCCGCGCATCATCGCCGCGGCCATTTCGGTCGAAGCCACGATGCCGTAATAAGGCGAGGTAGAGGTGTGCATCATGAAGGCTTCATTGAACGTCTCTTCATTGATGGCCCCCTTCACATGGATCATAGAGGCCTGTGAGAAGGCCGCCAGCAGCTTGTGGGTGGACTGGGTTTCATAAATAACCTTGCCCTCAACGCGATCGCCGCTCATCCCCGCGTGGCCGTCATAAATCGGGCTGAAGTTGGTATAGGGCACCCATGCAGAGTCAAAGTGTATAGACTTCACGTCGAGAGTCTTTTTGATGTAGTTGGTGTTATAGAACAGGCCGTCGTAGGTGGAGTTAGTGATGACCGCATGCACCGGCCAGGTGGCGTTTGGCGTCTTTTTCACCAGCGCTTCGATACTTTCGCGGGTAAATTCCTTTTTCGGGATCCCGCCGAGAATACCGTAGGCGTTACGGGTCGGGCGGAAATAGATAGGCACGACGTTGCTCATCATCATCAGGTGCGTCAGCGACTTATGGCAATTGCGATCGATGAGGATCGTCGCGCCGGCGGGCGAGGCGTACATACCGACGATCTTGTTGGCGGTTGACGTACCGTTAGTGACAATATAGCTGCGCTCGGCGTTAAAGGTATGCGCGATATACTCTTCCGCCTCGCGGTGCGGACCGGTATGATCCAGAAGGGATCCCAGCTCCCCCACCGAGATCGAGATGTCGGATCGCATGGTATTTTCGCCGAAAAAGTCGTAAAACAGGCTGCCTACCGGGCTGAGATTAAACGCCGTACCGCCCATGTGCCCCGGCGTACAGAAGGTGTATTTTTCCTCCTGCACATATTTATAGAGCGCCTTATTGAGCGGCGGCAGTATCGAATCAATGTAGTCATCGGTACTCTGGCGGATCTTCACCGCAATATCTTCGGCGCTGCCCAGTCTGTACTCAAAGAAGCGCACGTTGAGCCGCAGATCGTTCATGGTGACATCAAGCGTCGAATTGTTATTGGCAAAGGCATATACCGGCAGGCGATCGTTAAGGTCGCTAATCTGCGAGCACAGCTCCATGTTATAGGTGTCCCAGTCAAAAATAACGCCGCACAGGCGAGCATTGTTCTCAATGAGCTTCAGCAGATCGTGACGATCCGTTGGATAAGCAAGGCGAAACCCTTCATGCTCCAGCTGCTGATGCAGTTCGCTCAGCGCTTCATCCTTAAAGTAAGCCCCTTTGTCACTCATTACGGCAATAATATTCATGTAAATTCTCCAGACCTCTTGATACAGGGTTCACAACGCTCGCACCGGGGCGTTGCCGTTCAGGATGACGTTCGCGATACCAATCAGGGATGCGTCTCTTTAATGTTGCGCGGCGCCGGATCGCCAGGGACGGCGCTTTTCTTCGCGGCGGCCTGGGCGGCGCCCAGTTTGCGGGTGTAGAACATCAGGATAATCAGGCTAATGATACAGGTGCCCGCCAGCTCGAAGGACTGCGCGCCCAGCAGAGCGGTAAAGACGAAGCAGCAGCCGAAAATGGAGGCAATCAGGCTGAGCAGGTTTTTCACATTGGCGCCTTCGTAGCGGATAAGATCGATGCAGGAGTAGAAGTACGGCAGCATAGTCAGCAGTACCGCGATACCGGTCAGCATCCCGAACAGGTCAGAAGCCTTGCCGCCGCTTGAACTCATCAGCGTCAGCAGGATCATCAGGGCGGTCATTTTGAGCGAGGCCAGCACCAGTCCTTTTTTCGGTATGCCGTTTTTATCCATCTCACCATATATCGCCGGGAAGTTTCCGTCGTGCGCGGTGCGCGCCCCGGCCTGGCCAACCAGCATCATCCACGACCCCAGCGAAGTCAGGCAGGCAAAAGCGGTAAAGGCCGAGACGACGGAGGCCGCCCATCCCCCCACCATGGTAGAGGCGCTGACCGCAAACGGCGCGCCGGTGGCCGCCATCTGGCTCGCCGGAAACATGCCCGAGATGACCTGAGTCGCCAGAATATAAACTGTGCCGGCAAGCAGCGTTCCGCACATGGTCGCCAGCGGTACGGTGCGCTGCGGATTCTCCACCATCCCGGTACTCACCGCTGCTGATTCGACGCCGATAAATGCCCACAGGCAGAGCAGTACGCTATTAATGATCGCCCGGGAGTCTGGATCATGTGAAACGTTCCAGTTAGCCACATAAGTAGAAGCATCAAACCAGAACCAGCCAAATATGGCGGTGCCGACCACCGGAATAAGCACCAGTACCAGACCAATTGTCGTCAGGCGGCTCACCCACGTCCCGCCCAGCAGATTGACGGCGGTAAAAATCCAGACGATCACGATACAGGCAATGCCTGCCGGCACGGGCTGATTGAGAATGGGAAAGAACGTAGAGAGGTAAGAGACGGCGGTGATCCCGATGGCCAGATTACCAATCCAGTTAGCGTGGTAGTACAGCACCCCGGTCTGAAAACCAAATGCCGGGCCGACTTCACCGGCGTAGGCAATCGGCCCCCCTTCCTGCGGGTTTTTTGTCGCCAGACGGGCGTAAACATAAGCCAACGACACAGCACCAATCAACGCAATGACCCATCCCCATAACGCGATAGATCCTATTTTTGCCAGGTTCGCCGGTAATAAGGCAATCCCGCTCCCCATCATATTACCGGCAACAACACCGGTGCAGGCAATAAGCCCTATTTTTTTTGCAGATGCCATACAAAGTCACTCCCGCTAAATCTTTTATACGGATAAAAGGCATATTAAAATTTCAGAACAATAGATAGGTGACATTCGCCATCAGGGGTAAGTATAGGTAAGGATGATGTTTTTGCTTGAAATCAAAAAGAAATGCGAGGATAAATATATTAAACCAGTAAAATCATTAAGATAAAAACAAAAAGGAATGGCTTAACATAAATTTTACACTTATAAATGCAACGGTTAATTAATAACTTAACCACACCAACAGGGTAAGCGAAACGGTATTTAACAAGATATCTAACCCCTTCAATATATATTTAAGATATATCTTTGCAAATACCTTAAACATACCCTACGTACAGCGCCATGCATTATATTAACAGTCGATAGTTTTTTATATTAGCGGGCTAAGTGATATCACAAAATACGCAAAAACAATTAATTGATGGCTACTATGCATCGGTCAGGTAACCTCACCCGCCGGTCAGCACCGCTGATAACGATTAGCCATTTAAATGAGCGGCAGCAGCGGGCGGCCAAGTATAGCACAGAGATTTCTTGCTGCTGTCCCATGAAGTAGCGGTAGGAGCGAATAGATAATGGTCCGGATATATTAGCGGGCTTAATATTTGTTCCTGCAACACATTCCCGCGGCATAGCCCGGAATCACCGTTATCTCCAATCCGGATAGACGCTCAGGTAGCCGATGAATTTTTAGCGCCAGGCGATGGACGAATTAACAAAAATCGTCTAAGCAGGAAGCGTTGTTTATTGTGGATAATTAACCCGAATGTCACACTCGCCACACCAATATATTGAATTATAATACTAATTATCTCTCGGATATGAGATGACGGATATCCCATCGTAGAGTTTCTCATTGATTTATATTGATATTTATTCTCTTTAACGATAAAGAAACAAATGAATAAATTGCTCGCTGGCAGAGAAAATAGTTTCTTGATCTGTCACGGAAAACGACTACGCTTTTCATAAACAGGGAGTAATTACCCGTGTCTATATCATTGGAAATCCAGGAATATATTCCTCAATAATTATATTAACGGCGGCAGGCAGGCGTGGGCGTTATTATGCCAGAACTCTGCATCAGTCAATTCTATGAATGATATTAGTCCTATCTCATTTGATGGAAAATTGTATGCGTAAAAAAAACTCTTATTAATCATAGCGGTTTTGCTCGTTGCCGGCTGTGATAATTCAAATAAAACAGTGGCCAAAAATGACGCGCCTGTGCACGTTGATGTCACCACATTACGCTCCCAAAATGTCACGCTATCCACGCAGCTCCCGGGAAGAACAGCATCGGTCCGGACCGCTGAAGTTCGCCCGCAGGTTGACGGTATTATCCTCAAGCGCCAGTTCAAGGAAGGCGCCGAGGTTAAAGCCGGGCAACCGCTTTACCAGATAGACCCGGCGACTTATCAGGCCGCCGTCAACAAAGCCCAGGCCGCCTGGCGTAACGCCACGATATTAGAGAAACGCTACCGTACCCTCAGCGGCGTTGAGGCCATCAGTAAGCAGGATTACGACGACGCCTTAACCAACGCCCAGGAAACAAAAGCCGCCCTCGATACCGCCAACATCAATCTTGAATATACCAAAGTCCGGGCGCCAATCAGCGGCCGGATTGACCGTTCCCTGGTGACAGAAGGCGCGCTGGTGACCAACGGTCAGGCAAATTATCTGACCACCATCACCCAACTGGACCCGATATATGTCGACATCAGCGAGTCCTCCCGCAATCTGCTGTCGCTGCGCAAAATGATTGAGTCCGGCAAACTGCGTAAGGTCAGCGATCACGAGGCTGCGGTACGCCTGGTACTGGAAGACGGTACGCCCTACCCCAATGAAGGCCGCCTCGAATTCGCCGAAGTCAGAATTGATGAAACCACCGGCTCAGTAATTTTACGCGCCACCTTCCCGAATAAAGATCGCATCCTGCTGCCGGGTATGTTCGTTCACGCGCAGTTAGTCCAGGGCGTGCAGGAGAACGGCATCCTGGTTCCCCAGCAGTCCATTGGACGCGATAACAAAGGCCATCCTTACGTTTACGTCGTCGATAACGATTCGGTGGTTCACCAGCGCGCCATTGCGACCGGTGAAATGATTAACGGCCAGTTGCTGGTGACTCAGGGGCGAAAAGGTTGTGACGGCCGGGCTGCAGCAGGTCAGAGATGGCGCGAAGGTACAGTGGCAGGAACAGGATATTCAGAATACGAAAGACGCTAATAGCTCGCTGACGATTGCCGATCCCTCTGCACAATAAGGAACGCCAGGATGTCTAAATATTTTATTGAGCGCCCCATATTTGCGTGGGTTATCGCCATTGTTGTTATGCTGGGGGGCGTGCTGGCCATTTCAAGCATGTCTGTTAACCAGTATCCCAGCATTGCGCCGCCGGCGATTGAAGTCAGTATTACCTATCCTGGCGCGAGTGCGGATACGCTGCAAAAAACTTCCGTGCAGGTCATTGAGCAGAAACTGAACGGTATCGACCACCTGCGCTATCTCGAATCCAACAGTAACGGCGACGGTAGCGCGTCCATTATCGTTACCTTCGATCAGGGCACCGATCCGGATATTGCCCAGGTTCAGGTGCAGAACAAAGTGTCGCTGGCCGAGTCGCAGCTGCCAAATGAAGTTGTCCAGCAGGGGATCAGCGTCACCAAATACCAGCTCAACTTTATGATGGTGGTGGGCCTGTACTCCGATAACCCCGCGCTCAGCAACGGCGATCTCGGGGATATTCTGGTATCCAGGATGCAGGACCCGATTGCCCGTACGCCGGGCGTAGGTACGTTTCTGGTGATGGGTTCGGAATACGCGATGCGCGTCTGGCTCGATCCGGCCAAACTGTATAAATACTCTCTGGTGCCGAGCGATGTATCTGCCGCCATCAAAGCGCAGAACGTGCAGGTGTCATCCGGGCGTCTCGGCGGTTTGCCGACGATCCCTAACGGTAAATTCAGCTCGACGATTATTGGTAAAACCCGCTTTGAAAAAACCCAGCAGTTTGAAAATATCCTGCTGAAAGTGAATCTCGACGGCTCCCAGGTCAGGCTTAAGGACGTGGCTAACGTCGAACTGGGTCCGGAAGATTACAGCATCACCTCTACCTATAACGGCAAACCTTCCGCCGGTATCGCCCTGCGCCTGTCGAGCGGCGCTAACGTGCTGGATACGGCCAACGGTATTCGCAAGACGCTCGATGGGATTAAGTCTTCCCTGCCGTCCGGGGTACACATTATCTACCCGTACGACACCTCGCCGGTGGTCAGCGCCTCGATACATGAGGTGGTTAAAACGCTGGTTGAAGCGATTATCCTCGTCTTCTTCGTTATGCTCATCTTTCTGCAAAACCTGCGCGCGACCATTATCACCACCATGGTGGTGCCGGTCGTGCTGCTGGGGACTTTCTGCGTCCTCTATATCTGCGGCTATTCGATAAATACGCTAACGATGTTCGGGATGGTGCTCGCCATCGGGCTACTGGTGGACGACGCCATCGTGGTGGTGGAAAACGTCGAACGCGTGATGCACGAGGAGGGGCTGGCGCCCAAAGAGGCTACCATCAAGTCGATGGAGCAGGTACAGGGCGCGTTGTTCGGTATTGCAATGGTGCTATCAGCCGTGCTGCTGCCGATGGCCTTCTTCAGCGGCTCCACCGGGATAATTTACCGCCAGTTCTCGATTACCATCGTGACGGCGATGGCCCTGTCGGTCCTGATGGCGCTGATCTTTACTCCCGCGCTGTGCGTCACCATCTTAAAACCAGCGAAACACGATGCCAAAACCACCGGCTTTGCCGGCTGGTTTAACCGCAACTTCGAGAAGGGAACGCTGCGCTACACCTCTAGCGTGACCGGTATTCTCTCTAAACGCACCTTCTTTATGCTGGTCTATCTTGGCATCGTGGTGGTTACCTGCTTCCTGTTTACCCGCGTACCGACCACCTTTCTGCCGGATGAAGATCAGCGGGTTATGCTGCTGCAGGTCACCCTGCCGTCGAACGCCGCGCCGGCGCGTACTCAGAAAGTGCTGGATGAGATGCGGCAATACATGCTGACGTCGGAAAAAGAGACCGTTGAGTCGGTGTATGTGGCAAACGGGTTCAGCTTTGCAGGCCGCGGCCCGAATACCGGGATGGCCTTCGTGATGCTCAAGGACTGGGAAGAGCGTCAGGATCCTTCCATGAAGCTCAACGCCATCGCCGAGCGCGCGATGAAGCACTTTGCCGGCATGAAGGACGGTATCGCCCTTGCCCTGGTGCCGCCGGCGGTCATGGAGCTGGGTAACTCAACCGGCTTCGACTTCTTCCTGCAGGACTTAAGCGGCAAGGGGCACGATGAGCTGGTTAAAACCATGAATAAATTTCTCGCCATGGCGCACAAAGATCCGCGCCTGACCATGGTTCGCCATAACGGTATGGAAGATGAGCCCCAGTTCAAGCTGGACATTGATGACGAACGCGCCCGCTCGCTCGGGGTCAGCATTTCGGATATCAACGACACGCTCTCCGCCGCGTGGGGCTCCAGCTACATTAACCAGTTCATGTATAACGACCGCGTAAAACGCGTCTATATCCAGGGTAATGCCGCATCACGCGTTACGCCGGAAGATCTCAACAGATGGTACGTGCGCAACAATACCGGAACCATGGTGCCCTTCTCCGCCTTCGGCAGCGGGGAGTGGATTTACGGGACGCCGCGCGCCGAACGCTTTAACGGTATTGCTGCGGTCAACATCATGGGCTCGCCCGCGTCCGGCTACAGCAGCGGCGAGGCCACCAAAGCGGTGATGGAGATCTTCAATAAACTGGAGCCCGGCTACCGCATCATGTGGCACGGCCTGTCTTATGAAGAGCAGCTATCAGGCTCGCAGACCACCTCACTGTATACCATCTCGGTGATCATCGTCTTCCTCTGCCTGGCGGCGCTGTATGAGAGCTGGTCGGTGCCGTTTTCGGTACTGCTGGTCGTTCCGCTCGGGGTACTGGGGACGATACTCGGCGTGCTGATACGCAACATGCAGAACGACGTCTTCTTCCAGGTTGGTCTGCTCACCACGGTGGGGCTCGCGGCAAAAAACGCCATCCTCATCGTCGAGTTTGCCAAGGACATCCACGAGAAGGAGGGCAAGGATATTGTGTCGGCAGCGATTGATGCGGCAAAACTGCGTTTGCGCCCGATCATCATGACCTCTATCGCCTTTATTCTCGGCGTATTCCCGCTCACCATCTCCAACGGCGCGGGCGCGGGCAGCCAGCACTCGATAGGTACGGCGGTGGTCGGCGGGATGCTCACGGCAACCTTCCTGGCTATCTTCTTCGTACCGCTGTTCTACGTGTTCGTGATGAGGATTTTCAGCCGCGGCAAAAACAAGCCGTCCGATCCTGGTGATGAGAAGCATCTGCCGGTAAAAGCGGTTAACCGTGAAGGAGAGGTTGGCCATGAATAATAAAAAATTTGTTGCGACGCTTTCGGCGACGGCACTCGCCCTGTCGGTTGCCAGCTGCTCTCTGGATCCGGATTATCATCGCCCCGCCATGCCGGTGTCGCAGAGCTGGCAGAACGGCGGCGGCGCCAGCAACGTCGCCGCCTACGACTGGCGGCAGTTCTACCGCCAGCCGGGCATGCAGAAGGTGATTGGCCTGGCGCTGAACAACAACCGCGATCTGCGCATTGCCGCCCTGCGCGTGCAGGAAGCGCAGGCGCAGTTCCGCATCAGCCGGTCGGCGCTGATGCCCACCATTGAGGCGGGCGCCAGCGAGACCAGCCAGCGGCTGCCCGGCGGACTGTACAATACGCGGGACAGCGGGGCCGTTACCTACCATCAATATGAGGCAGGCGTCGGCATTACGTCCTGGGAGATTGACTTCTTTGGCCGCATCCGCAGCCTGAATGAGCGGGCCCTGCAGACCTATCTGGCCACCGCGGCGATGGAGCAGGCGACGCGCATTACGCTTATCTCCGAAATTGCCGCCGCTTACCTCAGCCTGGCGACAGATAAGGACAAGCTCAAGCTGGCCCAGCAGACCGCCGAGAGCCAGCGGGCCTCCCTGAAGCTGGTGCAGTACCGGGTTGAAACCGGCACCGATAACGATCAGGCTCGCGCCCAGGCGGAGCTGAGCGTGGCGGATGCGGAGGCCGACGTGCAGCGCTTCTCGCGCCAGCTGGAGGAGGACATCAACGCCCTCACCTTCCTGACCGGCACCGCCGTGCCGCCCGACGTGATTGCCGAAGCGACGCTGAAGAAGGATTACCAGTTCCCGGATCTGCGCGCCGGGCTGCCGTCGGATCTGCTCACCCGCCGCCCGGACATTATTGCGGCCGAGCACAATCTGAAAGCAGCGAATGCCAATATCGGCGCGGCCAGAGCGGCGTTCTTCCCGTCCATCTCGCTGACGGCTGATGCCGGTACGATGTCCGGCAGCCTCGGCAACCTGTTTGAAGGCGGTACCGCGACCTGGTCGTTTATACCGTCGATCAACATTCCTATCTTTACCGGCGGACGCAACATGGCCAACCTCGATTTGGCCCACCTGCAGAAGCGGGAAGAGATAGCCCAGTACGAAAGAAGCATTCAGCAGGCGTTCCGCGAAGTAGCGGACGCGCTGGCGGGTAAAAACACCTGGCACCAGGAAGTGGCGGCGCGGTCGCGGTCAAACGCGGCCAACGAGCGCTACTACAAGCTCTCTCAGTACCGCTATCAGGGCGGTATCGACGGCTACCTCAACGTGCTGGTGGCCCAGCGCTCGAACTACCAGTCAGAGAAAGATCTGCTGGACGCCAGGGCCGGCGAGCTGAATCAGAACGTGACGCTCTACAAAGTGCTGGGGGGCGGCTGGTAGCGGCTTAAGCCTGCGGGGCACTCAGGTGACCCGCGGTTTTCTGCATACGCGAGGGAGGCCCGCTCCAGGGATGGTGCGGGCTGCCGGCGCAGTAGAGCAGGCCTTTGACGGCGCACGCAGAACGGGTTTTCACCTGATGGAACCGCAGAGGCAGGCGTTGCATCCCGATCCGGATACTGACCGCTGTGGCGAAGCGCCTTTCAGTTTTACTGGAGGAATTGCCGGGTGACGAGGAAGATACGGTTGTACCGCACAGGGGCGGCAATAGGTAACGGGCTGTTAAAGAAGGGATTTCGCGCGGGGCTTAGGTATTACGGGCATCTCGCTACAGCTCACCACAACCGCCGTCTGCGAGCCGCCAAAGCCTGGCGAGCATAAAGCCCTTCAGCGGAGGCCGTCAGGCCGACTTCTCTTAAGGCCGTTTGCTGAAGGCGATGACGCGGCCGGTGCCGCCAGGGGCGGCGGTGCTGTTCTCCCGGCAGGACGCTCTGCCGGACACCGACCTTTTCAGCCTGACAGACAGCCCGACTAACTTTGCGGCACGTCCGGCGACACATCGGCTCCCAGCTCAGTAAACAGGCTCAGAACATCCCTTGAGCCATGCAGCAGGCGCTCTATTCGCACTTCAGTATCAAGCACCCGGAACACGATAAGGTATCGGCCGTAGGCACAGCTTCTGACGCTTTGCCCCAGCTCCGGGCGCTCTCTGTAGAGCACCGGTGATTCCGCTATCAGCAGGCACTGCTGGTATAACTCTTCCATGAAGCTGACTGCCCGCACTGGGTTATCCTGTGCGATGTAGTCACCGATGGCCTCCAGATCCTGCTCTGCCAGTGGCGATACACCCAGTTTCATTTTGTCTGCTTATCTTCCGCCATTGACCGGTACTTGTGCGCCAGTCGCCCGAACACCTCTTCAGCGCTTTTGCTTTCTCCACTGCTGATGCCTGCCCTGACCGCCTGCTGAAGTGATTCAAGTTTTATCTGCTGCTCCCTCTCCTCCAGAGCGCGAAGCCCTGCGCGGATGACCTCACTGGTATTGTTGTAACGACCACTTTCTATTTGCTCACGGATGAACGCTTCGAAGTAGGGACTCAGGGCTACGCTGGTTGGCATGATGACCTCACCTGTGATTACTATCAGTTAATAACTGTTAGTATACTGCGTCAGTTTTCATCAGCAACATCCGGCTCGTTTTCTGCCCGCTGCGCTGCCGGAGGCGTTGACGTATGCACCGCCTGAAGCGCCCGGACGCTCACCTACGTGTATATCTGCGTGCTCTCCACGCTCCGGTGGCCAGGCATCGCCTGTATCCACCGTAGGTCGGCCCCGTTCTCCAGCATCTGCGTCGCCATCGCGTGCCGGAACAGGTGACAGCTTCCTTTGCCGATGCCTGCGGATCTCAGGTACGGCAACACGGCCATCGTGGATGCCGCCCACCATCAGGCCCGCCACGCCGTCCATCGACAGGAACAGCGCCTTACAGTCGGGAGTTACCAGCACGTCCGGCCGCGCATGGTGCAGATACCGCGCAAGCCACCACAGCAGCTCCATCGCCGCCCGGTCACGTATACATGCTACCGCCTCTCAGCAGCGGAGATTAAGCGAGGTAGTTAATTATGGCTGAACACGATACTAAGCCAGAAGTGAGCATTTCCAAAGAGTTACGGCAGCTAAAGGTCGGATATATCAGCGTCCGGCACGAGAGCTGCCGCACCGGCATCATCACCCGTTACAGCCGCTGCTCCAACCTTAACCTGAAGGGTAACCGGCCTGAGGAGGTGGGGTTTACGACCGGAGCGCCGGTTACGGTCATCGTAGAGCATGGACAATTGATTATCCGGCCGCTGACTGAGTGACAGGCAAAAAAATCTCGGTTCGGTTGGCCGGGATTTTGAAATAATATGACTCTTATAAATTTATTAAAGATCTTCCTCAGATACTACATCTGAGGCACCGCAACCTTTGAATAACCATTTTAATGAACCCCACGGAAATGGCCATTCAAGCACGACAACGGCGACTATAAAATGTGTATCTCGTATAGGTTTTTCTAATAAAGTAGCATCCCACCAAAACCAAGTTCTATTCTTCAATTCCAGCCAGTATAGCCAATTATCAAGTGACCATTTTTCATCAGACAATAATTCATGCTGTTTTTCTAAAGGTAATGAATTTCTATAAGCTATACGCTTATCCAGTTCCTCTTTTGACACTTCCGGCTCACAGTTGTCAACAAAATACTTAGGTAATATTTTTTTCCATGTTGTTAGACTAGGCCAATCACTTTCATAATATTGGTCTATTTTTAAAAGTATCTCTTTTGCAAGAGATAAAATAAATTCTGCATTCGAGTCACAGGAAACAACAAAACGAACAGTACCTATACCTGTCGGCTTATCAGATGCCAATGGCGCGCAGGAAAGTCTTTTTCTTTCCATAATCAACTCATTTCTAATATTATTTATTGTCACCATTTTGTCCCGAACCTTTAATGATTTTATCTTGTAAATCCCTTATTTGATCTGGCCTAATTCCATATTGATCTGGCGCTTTAGTCGGATCAGCAATAATTGGCCTATTGGGGTAATTCTTAACTTCTGACTCAGATACTGCATTTTTCCGTAAATCAGTTAAAACAGAGCTAGGAACTTCAAATGTCTTTATAGTTGCACCATCCATATTTTGAGAAATACGCTTCTGCAAAAATTCTTGAGCACGTGCTTTATCTCCAAAATTCAGATATAAAGTCGTATTTCCTATTATGGTAACTTGTCCCTGCTCACCGATTAACACACGTGTATTTGGAGCACCCTCAACTCGGTATACCGTAACTGTAGACCCAGTTTTGGAGTCTTTAATCGTGCCACCTGTTTTAAATACATTCAGGGCAGCACTTGTCCCCATACCTGCAAGTATTGATAATCCTTCAGATGCAACAGCCAGATCTTTTCCAAACTCACTGGCATATTGATCTATGACAGCATTATCTTTTGCTGTTTCCTGCTGTACAAAATTAGCAACATCCGGGTCAATACCCTGTAAAAAACCATTCTCAAGGAAGTCATTATAGGCATCATTGGCGACATCACGTCCAAATGCACACTTATCGGGGCGGGCTTTACAGGCTGAAGCTTGGGCCTCTCTGTCTTTTTCAGCCTTCTGGCGCGCTTCTTCTAGGATAGGTGCTATATCCTCTCCTTTTTCTTTAGCATTCTTGATTTTTCTGTCCAGTGAATACATATCGGTTTTGAGATAATTATTCTCAACCGCATTCTTCCCGGCCTGCGCCCCGGCCACTGCATCTGCGGTGCTGCCGCCAGTGAGCCCTCCCGCCAGCCCGGCTGCCAGGGTTCCCAGCGCGCGGATGGTCTGCTTCTGCTCCTCCGTCAGTTTATCCCTCGGTACGCCCGGATATATCTGCTGCGCAATATACTCGCCCAGCGCACCGCCACTTGCCCCTGCCAGCGCGCTATTGCCCTGGCCAAGCGCCACTACCGCCCCCAGTACCGCGTGCGCCATCAGGTTTGCGCTGATGTTCACCTCGCCGCTGGCGTCCTTCGTCCGGATCACCTCTGCCAGATACGGCGCTGCGCCTCCGGCAATCGCCGCCTTCAGGTCTCCGCCCGCCAGACCCTGCACCGCTGCCGTGGCCGCTGAAATCGCCTGCTGGATATCGCTCCCCGTGCCATATTTCTTCATGGCACTTTTGTATTCTTCCGTTTTGCGGAGCTCGTCATTGCTGTAATCCGGGTGCGCTTTTTTCGCCCGCTCCAGACCCGCAAGGTCGCCCTCCGTCCGCGCAATATCTCCGACCTGCGTCCCTGTCTCCCCGATAAGCTGCGCTTCCTGCAGGCGCCTCTGCTCCTTCTCCTTGTCAAATATCGGGCTCAGGCCGTTCGCCGCGTGCTCCGTGTCCCGGCTCAGCGTCGATACATCCTGCTGCTGCCGGTCTGCTTCATGTCCTAGCGTTACCGGACACGCTACCGCCCCTGAGCAACTGAGATTAAGCAAGTCCGTTAATTATGGCTGAACGCAATTCCAGTTAACAACAGCACGTCACCACAACCGCCGTCTGCGAGCCGCAGGCGCATTATTACAGGGTTGGCTACCGGCCCAACCAGGGCCAGCCAAACCCACGGCCGCAGCTCACCCTCAAGGGCGCTGGCTGGAAGCGCTGGGATTCAGCACCGGGCAGGCGGTGGTGGTCATCGTTGAGAAGGGGCGGCTGATTATTGAGCCGCAGTGGAAGGGCTGACCGTTAAAGGTAAAGATCTCGGCTTTTGAGGGCCGGGATCTTTACTTAACAATCAATGACTGGGTAAGGTCCCTGACTGGTGGTGATCACATAAGATTCAAAGCCACTATTTTCCGGAATAATGCAGATTTCATTTTCATTAGAGAAGACCAGTCTAAACACGCTATTTTCACTCATTTCTGCTATGACAACCTGATGATTCAGAAATGAAAAAAGATTCACGCTTGTCATTAAGTTCTCCCCATGCCCATCAAGTAAATGACCAGGCGTACCACATTTGAAGGGGCATTGAATAAGGATGCTAACCCCCGAGGAGAATAAAAAAACCAGTGACCCAACGCCAACGGTTATCCCCGTCAAAAAGGATTGCCTAAACTCATTCAGTTCACTCTGTGTAATCATCTAATTTCTCTACCTTTTAGGTGGCATCGCATCAGTTGAAGGCGGGAGGTGAGCATCACCACGTGTTCCCGTTCCTCCAGTTGCAGGGATCGGTTTGCCGTCAGCATCCAATAATGGACCTGTGCCAAGTAAAATCGGAATAATTTCTGATTACGATCGCCATGTTCCATTTTAAGATCGTTATCACCATAGCCTATCGGGTCATCATCACCCAGCGTATTGTTCTCGACAACCACTCGCTCCGGACACGCTACCGCGCCGCCGCTGTTATTACCGCTTTTCACCGGACGCTGAGGAAGCCGCAGCCTGCTGTGGCCGACGAAGGGTCTGCCGGGCGCGGGCTGGCGATGCCCTGCGGCGCCCCGGTGCGCTGACGCCGGAAGGCGATGACGGTTTTGCATGACCTCGCTGACCGGGGCGGGCAGTAGAAGCTGACGAGGCGGGAACGAGCAAGGAAGAACGACTGCGAGTCGCACGCCATAATTCAGATTGTACGAAGACGGCCCGCACGATGAGGGCGGGCCGGGCGGCGGCGCTGTTCTCCCGGCAGGACGCTCTGCCGTGCCACTGCCCCTCCACACCTTACAAACGCGCTCCGTTAGCTCCGGCCATAATGGCCTGCTATTTTTCTGGATGTATGCAGAACCCGCAGGATACTGATACAGCTATCTTCCGCGACATACACGACAATGAACGGGAACCGCGGCACCACCAGTTTGCGCTGTTTTTCTGCACTCCCGGCTTTTATACCCGCCAGCGGGTTTTCCTGAAGGATGTTAACCATACTGGCGAACTTGTCATCCGCCGCGCAGGCTACCTGTAAGCCTGCTTCCTGACAGAGGTAGCGGAAGATCGCTTCTCTGTCTGCCTGCGCCTCTCTTTCCCAGCGAACAGCTGTTGTCACAGTCCGCCCCGTACGGCCTGCGCTTTCAGGTCATCCATGCGGCGGGTCATCTCATCATCACTGATGAAGCTGACCTCACCAGCATCATAGCGACTGAACGCTGCAGCTATCTGCTGCTCCAGCCACGCATCATGCTCGCCGTCCTGGTATCGTCTCTCTTCTGCGGCCAGCTCTTCAGCCCTCTGCCGCATGATTTCCGTGAGGCTCATCTTCTGGCGCTCTGCCGCCTGCATTGCCAGACGCTTGGTTTCATCATCTATTCTGAAGTGGATTGTGCTCATCCTTAACGCCTTTTGTGGTGTCGATTGTGGTGTCATTATGGCTGCTATTTTTTCCGCTGTCAGGTTTATCTTCTTCCCGCTGCGCTGCCGGATGTGTTGACGTATTCACCGCCTCCAGCGCCCGGTGCTCACCTGCGTATATATCTGCATGCTCTCCACGCTGCGGTGGCCAAGCATCGCCTGTATCCACCGCAGGTCAGCCCCGTTCTCCAGCATCTGCGTCGCCATCGCGTGCCGGAACAGGTGACAGCTTACTTTGTCGATGCCTGCGGATCTCAGATAC
>OKGS01000138.1_pt1 | contig 30156 bp, 28 predicted proteins | sample 1613341 | NCBI WGS metagenome assembly OKGS01 (sample SAMN04436849, study PRJEB24849) | human gut metagenome | biome: human gut; feature: NICU; material: stool | host: Homo sapiens | place: USA: Saint Louis, MO | collected 2011-09-09 | reverse complement strand
CATATTTAATTGTATAAATATCAATCAAATTATGATATTAGGTATCAAATTATGATACTTACCATCAGTTTTTGTAATCGCTTTCATAAAGCCGCTATGATAAAATATTTATAATGAAGGAGGGAAAAAAGAAATGTTTAAGAAAAAATTTTTTATTGGTTCCCTAAGCCTGATGTTCGCATTAAGTGGTATTGGTGCGGTACAGGCCGAAGGAGACCAAGGATCCAAATTAACAGCATCTAAAGTAGTAGAACTTGATCCAAATGGAAATGCATTTTTAACAGATCTTACTGATGATGGATATGCTGAATTAGGAAGGTACAAAGTAGAGAAAATCAAGGATAATATTTATCACTGGGATGAGGGAACAAAAAAACTTCCTGGTGGTGCAACAGATGAGAGCGGCGTAACAAATAACCCATCATCTATGTATTTTGTACTAGAAGAAGACGGTGTATTATTAGTTGATTTAGGAAATGGCTCTGAAAACGATGAAGATATTCAAAATGCAAAAACAATCGTAAATTCAATGACAGGAAATAAGCCGTTATCAATTATTATTACTCATAGTCATGGTGATCATACTGGCTTTGGACGATCAGAAGCAGTATTCGCAGACGTTGACGTTGAAAAAGTATATATCAGTGAACCTGATTATGCTGCTGCCGCGGAAGCAATCACTCAATTTGATAGTAAAATCACAAAAGTTAATCATGGTGATACTGTTAACATTTATGGTGCCCCATATGTATTCAATGTTGTCAGTGCTCATACCGAAGGCTCTCTTATGATTACAGATACCACTCATGGAGCATTATTTACTGGTGATACATTTGGCAGTGGATTTATTTGGGCACTTTTTGAAACAAATGGTGGAAACCCAATTGCTGCTTTAAACGAAGGATGAGCTTTCAAGCAATGGTGCAAAGGCTAAAATAGATACATTACCAAAGTATGTTGAAGCTTACAAGGCCTCAGTTAATGAAATGAGCGAAGCCTATGTTTACAGTGGTAGCGATAAATTAAGTATTGAATCAGTCAATGCTGCCGCTGCTGCAACTTTCGTTGTTTATCCTGATGGAAATTTAACAGATGAAGAAGCACAAAAATATATTAATGAATCAGGAATAAAAGATATTGTTGATCGGGCAGCAAGCAAAGTTTATGTTGCTAGACCTGCTAATGGCATTTCTTTTACTGATGATGATGTTATAGGTTTTGAAACGATCGTAGGTAAAATTGGTGTTTCAAATAACTTTAAATTAATTGGGATTGGTGATGGAGCAACTTTCATTAATCAAAACTTAACATCTTATATGAACTTTGTATCTGGACTTGCTTTAATTAATCCAGCTCAAGGGCAAGAAGTTAAAGTATCTGTTCCTACTTACTTAGTAACTGATGATCAAGCTGTTATCAATAGTTATGTAAAAGCAAATAATGCTGGTAAGGTAAAAGATGGATATTATGAAAACCCAGAAAGTCATTATGAAATCGTTGTTGTTAATAGCGATACAAAAACAAGTGCTGCTGATGCAACAAAAGATGCATGGAATACTGTTTTAGAAAAATTTGGAAGAATTGGTAACTATAGTGAAGTCTATAAACAAACAGCAACTTGGTACTCTAGACCATTACTTTCTGGTGATAAAGAAGCTGATCAAGCAAGAAAATACCAATATTTTGATTCTATTGATGCAATCGATAATATTGAGCGTCATGTAGTTACTCAAGATTTAGATAAAGATGGTACTGATTCATTATGGTATGAATATATTCCTGAACAATCTAAAGATGCTCAACCAGGAAGTGTCCCAGTAGTTATTCTATTCCACGGTAATACAAATGATCCTAGAACTCAATATGATACTTCAGGATGGGCACAAATAGCAAGTGAAGAAGGTGTAATCTTAATTTGTCCTGAGTGGCAAGGTCATACATATCAAGGATATACATACGATCCAATGACTGATGATTCTAATGAAACTCCTGATTCAGATGTTATTACAATGTTAAAGATCATTGAAGAGAAATATCCACAGATCGATCAATCAAGAATTTATATTTCCGGATTATCTGCCGGAAGTAGAAATACAACAAATGCCGGTCTATCAGATGCTAAATACTTTGCTGCTGGAGCTGGTCATTCCGGGCCATTCGGTGCAAGTGACTTAAATAAAGAAGCTGTTGCTGCTAATAAAGATAAATATGATATGCCAATTATTTTCTTCACTGGTGATGGTGATGAATATTGTAAAGATGCATTTGATACAACAGAATTAAATGCAGGATTACAAGTAGCTCAACTTTATCAAGAATTAAATGATATGGAAGTTACTCAAGTTGAAGACATCAAAGATGAAGATACATATCTATATGGTGTTCCTTGGACAAAACGCTATACAATTGAGCCAACCGCTGAAAATATTGCTAAAATCGATGTTGGTGCAATTGAAAATGCCAAAGGTGTAGAAATCAGCATGGCTCGTATTTATGGTTGGGGACATTGGAACTATACTCCAGATGCTAAATTAATGTGGGAATTTATGAGTAAATATGCTCGTGATTTAGAAACTGGTGAAACAATTCGTTTGGATCTACAAGAGCCAGATACTCCTACTGATAATCCTAGTGATACTCCTAACGATACTGAAAAACCAGCAACTCAACCATCAACATCTACAAGTGTTAAAACTGGTGATTCAACAATGATTGCACCATTTGTTATTGTTGCAAGTTTATCATTATTTGCATTAGTAACTGTTATTAAAAAAAGCAAAGCAATAAGATAATCACATACAGTTTTAAATAATTATAGAAATATAAAAAGCAAAGGTTTATTAAAAACCTTTGTTTTTTTATCCCTAATTGACTACAAAAACATATTAAACAGACAGCTATCTTCTTTAATAATAAAAAGCAACTGCACTAATTACAGCAATTGCTTATAATTTACTTACCTTTATTCATTACTTTATTAAATAATTTTTCAGTTTCTTCAAATTGTTTTAAGATTGCATCATTACTTGGTTTCTTTACTTTTACTGCATTTTTTTCATCAACTAAAATTTGTAAATTCTTATCAATATTTTTTAATAACACAATCATCTCATCTAACTTTTCTTCCATCTCTATCCTCCTATATCTCCCCATCGATTTCCTAAATATTTTTTACCATCAATTCGATAAAGAAAATCTGTTGTTTGTGAAGTATCTGTCGCAATCACTGGCTCTAGCATGGTTAATCCAACATTGACACTACAATCATCACCAACTCGGGCTGCCAAATAATAATTACCAACTTTTCTAATTCGATAGTAATAAGTATTTTTAACTTTACCAATATCTTCAACATCTTGGCGATCATTTGTTGCAACACCAAATTCCTCAAGACTGCCAGACATTATAGTAATCCCTAGAATTTGTGTATCTATTTTCTTATCAGTATTATTTATAATTGTGAATTGTTTTGCCACCTCTAAAACAATTTCATTATAATCACTACTGTCAGCTTTTATTTTAACAAAATCTTCATTTGATTCAAAGGCTGTAATATTAATACTATCCATCTTTTTTATCAACTTTTCACCATTACTTACTTTAATCTCATCACTAACTACATTGTCTGTTTCAGTTTGTGCATCTATTTTATTTTCAGACTTATTATTTGGTTGTGGTCTTACCTTTTCATCATCTGAATCTTTTAAAATATACAAGTTTTGTTTACCATCATTAAGATTAGAAATAACCAATTCCCAAGAACGACGATATTCGTCATTATCATAACCTTTAAAATAATTAAAAATTAAACACTTTTTCACTTCATTATCTTTATATATTTCGAGAATATAACCATTAACCAGCTTTAGTTTATCATAATCATAAACCGCTCCATTGTAATCTATAATAGCTAGTTTACCATCATTAAAAGTTATATGCAAAGCTCCGTGAGTAAAAGTTTTCCCATTATAATAAGCAAAGATCTGCTCTTTTGAATTATTATTTTTTACATCTCGATGGACAATATACTGTCCTGATATATTCGTTCCTTGATACACAATTACTTTTTCATAATTGGTTAAATCTGCAACTTTATAACTATCTAAATTATTAATCGTTTTATCTAAAATTCCATATTCTGCGATAATATCTTTATAAATATTTAACTCACGTTCTTTCATGATACAAGCAAACTTCCCATAATAATCATGGTATGTTTTTATTTTAACAGACTGTCCCCATACAATAAATCCTGCAATAATTACAATTATAATGATCACTGTTGCTTTTTTATTTTTTAACCGGTTATATACAAATAGTGCTAGCAAAATACTTATTAATTTCAAAACTCGAACAACTATGCCAAGACTATTAATAATCTCATAGTTATAGTTTAAGCAAGAAATTATTCCAAAAATTAAAACAAATAAATTATAAAAGAAATATATCCCTAAACCATAAATAATTAAAAGTGAAACTCTTTCAAAATTAATAAGACGACCATTATATTCAATCATTGTAACGCCTTGTTCTTGAAGTTTATCGAGCAAAACTTCATGGTATTTTGTTACAATATTAGCAAAACCATAATTCATTTCAATTCTATTATTATCATAAATAACTTTTTTTATCTCGCGATACTCCAAGGTTCCCAAATGATCAACCAACCCTTGTTCACCAATTTCAACATTGCGACAAATTTGTCCTTTTTTATTAAGAATAATAATTACAATAAAAACCACGATCGCAACAATCAAACATGTCATATAATTAAAAATATGTTTAAACCAAATCAATGCAAAAGCTGCTCCAAACAGCATCATAATAATGAAAAATAGACTAATTATGATTTTAGCAATATTCTTTTTCACATATTTTACTTCCATACTTAATTACCTCAAATTAAATATGGCAAAAATACTGTTGCCAATCCTAAGAAAAAGAAAAATCCCAATACATCAGTTACAGTTGTGACGAAAACTCCGCTTGCTAGAGCTGGATCAATATGAAATTTTTCCAAAATAACCGGAATAAAATAACCCGCAATATTTGCTAAAATCATATTTAAAAACATGGCTAATCCCGTTACTAAACCAAAAACTGGATTTCCTTCAAATAACATTGAGCCTAACGCAACTATAATTCCTATTATCACACCACTGCAAAAACCAACAGCTACTTCTTTTAACATGATCCAGGTTGCATTCTCTTTACTCATTTCACCTAATGAAAGCCCTCGTACAACGATTGTTAAAGACTGAGTTCCTGCATTACCGCCCATTCCTGTAACTATTGGCATAACAGTTGCAAGTGTAACTACTTGAGCAATCGTTCCTTCAAAAAAGCTAACCACGGAAGCCGCCATTACTGCCGTAAATAAATTAACAATCAACCAGGGAATCCGACTCTTGACCGATTCTCCAACAGATGAATCTAGTCTTTCTTCAGAATTTACTCCCCCTAATAAATTAATATCTTCTGTACTTTCTTCTTGAATAATATCAATAATATCGTCAAACTCGATAACTCCTAATAAATGGTCCATTTCATCAACTACCGGCATCATGATAAATCCATATTTTTGAAATTTTTTTGCTACTTCTTCCTGATCTTCATTATATAATACAGTTTTTACATTTGTATTAGTAATATCCAGCATAGCTGTATCAAACGAGCTAGTAACAATATCTCGTAAAGATACAACACCCTTTAAAATATTTTGTGGATCAACTACATAAAGATAATAAGTTGTATCTTCTTCGGTATTTTCTTGAAGAAATTTTAAAGTTTTTTCAACGGTATTGCGCGCACGAATACTAATATATTCCGTCGTCATGATCCCACCGGCCGTATCAGGCTCAAACGTTAACAGTCGCTCAACATCTTCTTTATCTTCTTTGTCCATCTTATCTAAGATAGCCTGTTTTTCATCTTCTTCAAGTTCACCGATCAAATCAGTGATTTCATCATTAGACATTTCATCTAAGATTTCTTTTTGTTTAGCATCTGAAAATAATTTCAGTAAATCATACTGGTCATCTTCATCATCTTCCTCTTCAATAATGCTGGCAACAACATCATTAGGAAGATTGTCCATTAATGCTTTAATACTATCCTCGTCTTCATGAAGAATATCTAAAATATCAGCCGGATGAATATTAGTTATTACTTTTTTTATTGTTTCTGGCGTTCCATTTAAAAGAATATCCTTCAGCTCATCGCTGGTAATTGTATCGATCATAAGTTTCCTCCTTTATTGGGGATTAGATACCTGATCTTAGTGGTAAATGATCCTCTAGACTATCGCAACACTGGGGTACAGGCTCGACTTTCATTTTTTACCACCTTCTTTCTCCAAGTCATTTTAACACAATTATGCGATTATAGGGGACTTTTTGAATAAAATTAAATAGTAATTTAAGATTCTGAAATTCTTTTTCTTTTTGCTGAACTAAAAAGAAAAAGAGCCGATTGTAGTGACCGCCTAAAGTTACCCTAACTTTTTAGGACACTACAAATATCATTGCTCTTAAATAAAAATGACAGATTATTTAATTAATTGTATTTTAAAAGGTGCAATAGGTAAATTATTTTCTCCAAAAATGCTTATCTTACAATAATTTTGATATCCATAACTAATTGTTCTAACTTGGGCAGGTCGCTCAACCAGCAGTTTATTTTCTTTAATTATCCCAACTGTCTCAACTTGATGCTCTGGTAATTCTAAAATAAAATTATTAATACCTCTACTGTGTAATTTTTGATCAAACTCAATTATAATTTTAGAATTATTTTCAATATTTATTATCTTCGGAGAATGCCCATTAAATTGATTATCATAAAAAAGTTCTTTGATTCGCCAAAAAATACGATGACCGACTGTTTTTTTTATTTTGGGGATGGATATTAAATTCTTCCCCGCAATTCATTGTTACAACTAAATAGCAAGCAGGTACTTCTCTACAAACCTGCTGCTGGGCATCTCTTAAAATAGGCCAGTTATTTATCATCATCATATTCAGGTAATTGCACAATAATAAAGGGAATTTGAGCTTTCATATCTTCACGCCAATTTTCAATCACCAGTTGTAGCAATTGATGATATAAATAAGCATTTTTAGTATCCTCTTCCCCTTGATACCAAATAACTGCCTTACCACTATATTGACAGATTTTTTTAAACATCGTGTAATATAGCCCTGCTGGACGACAAAAATCTTTTTTCCCCCGCGGTCCCGGCCATGGTGTATGTCCAACATCTTTTTTTAACTGGCTCATATTACGTTCTGGATAAGTTTGCTGATATAATGCCACTTTTTGCTGGTACTGCTTAACACGCTCTTTATATTTAGCTATTTCTAAATCTTCTTGTGCTTCTGTTTGATTCATGATTGCTTGATAATATTCATCATAGTATACTTTTTTGATTTCTTGATTTTTTTGAAGATATGTTTCATTTATCCAGCAAGAACCTGATGTACCACCTTTATTAACTGCAATTAATCCGATTGGGATGTCTATATCATGACGCAAATAATAAGCAAGATAATAACCGATTGCTGAAAAATCATTAATCGTTTGATTATCACATATTTGCCAGCCTTGATTTCTAATGGGCGGTATTTTGATATTTTCATCCTCATATTCAATTTGTGGAACTTCATAATACCTTAAATATCGATCATAGCATACTTCCTGATCAACTTTTACTGAATCACAATCTTTAAATTTAAATTCAATATTAGATTGACCTGCTAAAAAATAAACATCTCCAATTAAAATATTTGATAACGTAATAGTTTCTAATCCAGTTGAAACTATTAATGTTTCATCCGTACTTATTTCTAGCGCCGGCAGCGTAATCAACCAATTATTATTTATTATTGTTGTTGTTGCGGTTTGTCCTTGAATAGTAATAGTTACTTGTTGATTTGTTTCACCGGTTCCAAAAATATTTATTTCTTTGCCATGTTGCAAAACCATTCTCGATGTAAAGATTTCAGCTAATCTTAGTTTCATTTTTTCTGCCTCTTAATAAACTTACTCTTTTTGTCTCCACCGCTTCTAATTTCTCGGTTTCAGTCATTTTATCTAATTCCATTTTATCAGCTATTTTAACAAATGGGTAATATATTGCCATTGATATAACTAGATTTATTAGTTGCACTAACCCGCCTGCAATTGTTCCAGTAAACAAAATTCCCGAAATAATCGGTGGTACTGTCCAAGGAACATTATTACATACTACTGGGATAAAACCAATCTTAGTAAAAAATACCGCAATATAGAAACACAATGGTTGCACAATAATAAAGGGAATAAAATAGATTGGATTTAAAATGATTGGTAATCCAAATGTAATCGGTTCACTAATATTAAAAATTGCTGGAGCTAAAGCCACTTTGGTAATCTTTTTATTTTGTTTTAGTTTTGAGAAAAATAATATCGATAATACTGGTGCTAAAGCAAATGTTCCCGCTGCAATAGTTGAATAATTCATAAACATCGTTGTATATAAATGTTTAGCAACACCTAAAACATTTTCGTTTCCGGCAATATCCCAGGTCATTCCAAAAATCGCTCCCCAAATAGCAGTTGGATGAATTCCCAGCCACTGGAATAATGGCCATGTAATTTGGGAAACTAGAGCAAACGCTGCGGTTTTAAATATTGCTAAAGCTGGTGCTTGAAGCGTTGTTAAAATAAACTCCGGTAATGATTCACCAGCAAAAGTATTACTAATAACGGTTGCAATAATAAAGACAAATAATGTCAACATCCCCGGCACTAAAGATTCAAAACTCTGAGCTACAGCTGGAGGTACCGAATCCGGCATCTTTATTGAAATATTTAACTTAGATAATTTATTAAATATAAATGTAGCACTACCTGCAACAATCAGTCCAAAAAAGATTCCTTGTTGACCTAAAAAATTCGAATTAATAATTCCATTAATATCGACCTCGATTCCCTTAGCACTTGTATAATTAAAATCCCAAGGCAAACAAATAAAAAATGCTGCTAAAGCATACATCACTGAAACCATATGCTCACGATTATCACTAAAATATTTTCTTGAGACATTATATGAAAAAATCACCACAATCAACAGAGCGTTGATCGACATAGCCCCTTTACTAAAAAAATTAAAAATATTTTGTCCTTGTACTAGCATTTGAGCAAATCCTGATGCTAAGAACTCTTTCTCACTTCCAAAGATCATCTCCCCTAGACCAAGTCCAGATGAACCAAAAATAATCCCATTGGGGTCAATAAATACAGAACTGATCATAATTGCAAATCCAGCAATTAATGTCAGTGAAGCAACCAATACAAAAGAATCCCTCAATACATTTAAAAAGCGATTTCCTGATACTTTACAGATCAGTGCAGTAAATTTATCTTTCATTTTTCTATCCTTTTTTGTTTTAGACATCTCCGGATAATGTCCAAAAGCCCTCTTGTGTAAAAGCGTTTACATTGCAATTATATCACTGTTGAGAAATTTATCAATATTATTTTTTGTTATGAGAATTTTCTCTATTGTAATTAATTTGGTTTATCGATATAATTATAAATAAGAAAAAGAGGTATTAATATGGACTTTAAAAAAACAGTTGCCATTCATTATACTGAGTTTACACCTAGTGAACGTAAAATTTGTGCTCGTATCTTAGAAGATCCTCAAATCGTTAATAACTCCATTGTTGTTTTAGGCGACCTTTGTGAAACTTCTAAGTCTGCAATCCTACGTTTCTATCAAAAGCTTGGATACCGTGGATACTCAGAATTCAAATATTCTGTTGAAGAAAGTTTTAAAAATAACGATGAAAAAAAACTCAGCAACGAATCATTACTGAGTCAGATTTCTCAAGAATACAGTAATACGATTTTAGAACTTGGTGCTCTAGATTATGATCATCAACTAAAAGAACTAGCATCATTGATTGACAAATATCCACATGTCTTATCAATTGGGATCAACAATACCTATTTTGCTGCTAGTCAGTTAGAATATTCTTTATACTCTCATAATCGCTTTATTCAAAGTGTACGCGAGGATATTCAGCTTACCTATCTAATTAACTCTATTAATCAAGATTATCTTTGTATTATCTATAGTGTTTCTGGTTCTACTTATACTTATGAAAACTTTATTAAAGAAGCTTCTGCTAAAGGTGCAAAAATAGTTTTAATCACGATTGATGGTAATTCTGAATTATTACCTCTAGTTGATTTAGCATTTGTTTTACCTTCGATTTCCTTACCAATTAGCAGTATCGATTCTATTATTCAAATTGATAATCGTATTATGTTATATTATTTTTCTGAAATTATCTCCTATTACTATGGATTAAATACGCAAAATTAAAAATGCTATGATAACATAGCATTTTTAATTTATATCAACTTATTCGTAATTTCTTCTTCACTTTGAGGACGCCCAAACAAGAATCCTTGAATATAATCTAATTCCATCGGTTCAACAACATTAAATTCCTCTTCTGTTTCAATTCCTTCCAACAATACCTCAATATCAACATCGTGGCAAATTTGAGCAATAAAACGAATAAAAGTTTTATCAAATTTACTAATCTTAATATCACGTACAAACGTTTGGTCAATCTTGACAATATCAGCAGGAACAGTCTTTAAAATTTCCAATGAGGCATACCCCGTTCCAAAATCATCCATTGCAATTTTAAATCCCAATTCGCGAAGCTGCTCAAAAATTGTTCTTAGTAAATCCATGTTCCTAACCATATAGCTCTCTGTTAATTCTAAGACAATATTTTTAGGTGCCAGCTTTTCTTTTTTCAGAACCTTTTTTACATCTTCCACAAAATCACTATTTAACATCTGAAGCGCAGATACATTAATACTAACAGAAAATTCAGGATCATATACGACCCACTTTGAACAAGCCTGAATTGCTTTCTTTATAACCCATAGACCAACTGGGATAATTAGCCCGCTCTCTTCAAGAATGGGAATAAATTCAACTGGTGATACTTTTCCTAATTCTTGACACTGCCATCTTAACAGTGCCTCAACTCCTTTGATTTGTTTACTACTCACCTCAACTTGGGGCTGATAATTTAACTCGAAGCCACGATAATCATCACTTACACTTTCACGAATATATTTTAAAATTTCTAATGAACGCATCTTATGCTCAAGGATGTAGTTTGAAAAGAAAGTTAATTTATTTTTTCCATTATCCTTGGCATATTGTAATGAATAATCAGCATATTTATTTAGTTCATTATATGTTAACCCATCTTTAGGATAAATTGCACATCCAGCTGAAATTTGAATCGGACATTTATAACGTTTTAATAGTTGTTCATGCAATAATTGTTTCTGTATCTCATTATATAATTTAGTAATTTCCAATTCGGTACTATTTTCAATCAACAGCCCCATTTGATCGCTATCCAATTTATAAATACTAGTATTACCTGGCAAAACTGCCTGAGTCAATTGGGCTACTGTTTTAATAATAAAATCCCCAAATGAACGGTCATATATTTCGTTAATATTTTTAAAGTCATCAATATCAATAACCATAATTCCAAGATTATCGATTGCTTTATCTTTAGTCTTAAGCTCAAAAGCTTTCGCAAATTCTTGACGATTATATAAATGAGTTAGGGGATCAATTTTATTTTGACGGTCTAACTGTGTCATTATTCCAGCAAATAAATTAGGCTCACCAAATTCATCGCGCATTAACCGTCCACGACATTTTAACCAAATATACTCACCATCACTATTCATCGCTCGAAATTCAACAGAATGATAATCCATCTTATTTTCGCCAATTGCCATATTTGATTTATAAAAACGTTCCCAATCTTGGGGATGTACGATTGCCTTCCAAAATGGTAAAGGATGATCAATAATTTCTCCTGGTAAATTAAAAACTTTTACTTGGGCTGGTGAATATCTAAAAATACCTGTCTTCATATTACATATGTAAATAAAATCATCAGTACTTTTGATCAAAGCTTCATAAAGTTGTGTTGGATCATATTGAAAACAAGCTACATTAGTAGATCCTACTGAAACATCTTCCAATTCTGCTAACTGAGTTCGACGATATCGCAACTTTTCCTGATACATTTGTTCATCTGCTCTAGTTATCACATCATTAACAGTCAATTTATTAGTTGGTAAAACTGTATACATTCCAAAAGCATATGAAAATCCGTAAGGCTTATTGTATAAAGCTTGCAGCTTTTGTATATTTTTTTGATTCTCAATTAAAAATTTAGCACTATCCTTAGTATTTTTATGCCCAAAAACTAGAACAAATTCATCTCCACCTAATCTAAAGATAAGATCTTCCTTATCAAGATCCTGCTTTACTGCATAAGCAATTTGTTTTAATAAAAAATCTCCTTCTTGATGACCAAAAGAATCATTTACTCTTTTTAAATTATTTATATCTAATAAAGCAATTGTAAAGCTTTCTTTAGCTTTTTTCTTTTTCACCATAAACTCGAGCAGTTTTTCTTTTCCAGCACGACGATTTAATAATCCACATAAGTCATCAATACTAGCCTGGTGACTTAGGATTTCAGAATCAGTAATATCGATTGACTGTTGCATGTGAACAATTTTACCATTTTCCCATTTAATTAAACTATCATAGTTTTCAAAAATACGATTAGTAAGATCACTATTTTCACGCCAGCTAATCGACTGATATAAATTATTAATTTGTTTTAATTTGATAAGTGGACAAAATGGACATGGTCCGCTTTGATTCTTTTGAAGTGTTTTCCAACATATTTTACCTTCTGGATCTTTCAAATTATAAGTTTCTTTCATCTTATTATTCATAAAAATTATTTCATTTGTTTGAATATCTGTAAGATATAAATTAATTTGCATATTATCTACCAGCTGCTTAAAATCATCAAAACCCATTGTTAACACTCCTTTACTCCAAATTTCAACTATCTTTATTATACCATACTAACAATTACTAAAGGTAAAAACTATTTTTAAATTATAAAAAACATTAGTTATCATTAAATATAAAACTTTATCCCCAAAAACTTTGAAGATATTTGCTTTGGACTTAGATAAGAAAATGACGAGTATCACAAATAATGCTATACTTTAAGTACTATTAATAATTTAGAAAGGATAATTTTTATGAAAGAAGATCTAATAATTGAATGGTTTCAATCATGGTTTGATTCCCATTGGAATAATTTTGAAGTGATTTTTGAATCCGATGCTTATTATAGTGAATCTTGGGGTCCTGAATACAAAGGAATCATTGAAATAAAAAAATGGTTCAATGACTGGCACGAACACTTTAAATTAGATAAGTGGGAAATTAAACAATTTATTCACACTAATAAACATTCTATTGTTGAATGGCACTTTAGTTGTATTGACTTAGATGGCGTTCATGAATTTGATGGTATATCTTTGATTGAATGGAGTCCTAATAGTCTTATAAAATCATTAAAAGAATTTGGATCATCACTTCCTAAATATGATCCCTTTGAGCAACTATAATTAACACAGGGAGAGATAATAATGTTTTATAAAATATATCATGATACGATTCCACCGTATCTTTTAGAAATCATGAACACAAATATCTTTACTCGCCTCAAAGATATTGGAATGAATTGTGGAATGGAATATACACAGTTTCAAACATTTAAAAATAGTTTTGGAGTTTCAAGATATGATCATAGTATTGGCGTTTCTTTAATAACTTATCATTTTACTCATGATAAGCATGCTACTGTTGCAGCTCTATTACATGATATAGCCACCCCTGTATTCGCTCATGTTATTGACTTCTTGAATAATGATTATGAAAAACAAGAGTCTACTGAAGCTGAAACAAAAAAGATGATTTTTAATAGTCGTGAATTACAAAAAATTTTTCTTAAATACGAGATAGATATTAATCTAATCTATGATTATCATAAATATCCAATTGCCGATAATGAAAGTCCTAAATTATCAGCTGATCGATTAGAATATACTCTTGCAAACGCATATTATTATAATTTTTTATCAGTCGAACAAATTAAGTCAATTTATTACGATTTAATAATTAATGATAAAAAAGATGAAATTATCTTTAAAAGTAAAGATAAAGCAATAATGTTGACAAAAGTAATGTTTCAATGCAGTCGTGTTTACACCTCTGATGAAAATCGATATTGTATGGAATATTTAGCTAATCTATTAAAAACTGCGTTGACAAAAAAGCTTATCACACAAGATGATTTATATACTAATGAAAGTTCTGTCATTAAAAACATCTGCAAAGACAAAGAATTAAGCGATAAATGGGAAGCTTTTTGTCATTTTCATCAAGTTGATATTAGTCATAATAAAAAAGCAGGTTATTATAAAATAAATGCTAAACATCGCTACTTTAATCCTATGATTGGAAATCAGCGAATCATCAACCAGTCTCCCAAATTTAAAAGTGAACTAAACAGTTTTTTAGGAGATCATTTTGATCGTTATGTTAAAGTTACTTAAAATAAGTTATTCTCAAAAAAAACAACTGCTAAATAAAGCAGTTGTTTTTTATTCAATTGGGCGTTGATAAAAACCGCCAAAGAAATTTTCCGTAGGAATAACATTAATTATCGCCTTTTCATCAGATTCATGCATTAATTGAACAATATCTTGAACCTCATAAGCAGATACAACCGTATGAAGTAAACTCATTGGATTTTTACTATAACCACCATAACCATTAACAACTGAAACACCATGACGATAATCTTTAACATATCTTTCAATTATCTGTTCCGGGTGGGTTGTTGTAATCTGCAATGTTACCCGCTTATACCTTTGGTAAAATGATGAGATTGTTTTGGTTGAAATAAACTGGAAGACAATTGAATAGCCTGCATATATCCAGCCAAACATATAACCAAAGATACAAAGAATCAAGGCATTGAAAATAAAAACATACTCCCAGATGGATTTACCCATTTTATTAGAAACATATAAAGCAATAAAATCGGTACCAGCTGATGAAGTATTCCCTCTTAATGCAATTACTGTCGACATCCCATAAACAAATCCACCAAAAAAAACATTTAAAATAACATCATTAAATAACGGTGGGAATGTACAAATCCTTAATAAAAAGCTTGTTAAAAAAACTTGGCACAAAGAAGAAATAACAAATTTCTTTCCAATACTTTTAAAACATAAGATTGCTACTGGTACATTTAAAACAATCAGTCCTAAAGAAGTAGAAAAATTAAAGCCATATAATGAAGTAATTCGATCAATTAAAATTGCTACACCAGTAAAACCACTAGATAACAGATTAGCTGGTTCTACAAAAACTTTGATAGCGTATGTTTGCAAAAAAGAAGATGCAATTACTGCTACAATCGTTATTAGATATCGAAACCAGAGTTTGTTTTTCATAATCCTAATTTCACTAATTTTTCAACTAATTCCTTACTAACCATGTCAAAATCATCTTTATGCTCTGCCGGTCCATAGCAATAGTTTACAAATTCTCCACTTGTAGTTGGATCATTTTGCCAATCTTTACATGAAGAATGAATTTGATCGATTCCTGTATATTCCATGATTGCTTGTCCGTTTGTACTGTTAATTCCACTTCCAGCTAATATTTCTATTTTATCGCCATACTTTGTTTGTAATTTTTTGATTAAATCTTTACCATCAGCGGCTTTAGCTCGTAGTCCGCTCGTAAGCAAGCGATCAATGCCTAAATTAATTAATATCTCAATACTGGCATATGGGTCTTTTACACAATCATAAGCACGGTGGAAAACCGCTTCTTTTTGATAAGACTTTATTAGTGAAACCATTTCCTTGGTTCTTTCAATATCAATTTCATGATTTTTTAATAAAAATCCAAAGGCTATACCATCGGCTCCATTTTCTAATAGATCCTTAGCTTCTATCATCATCTGTTTAAATTCAATATCTGTATAACAAAATCCCGCTCCACGTGGTCGAACCATGCAGATTACCTTTAAGTTTGTAGTATTTTTTGTCAATTTTAATGAACCAATGCTAGGTGTTAGACCACCTAAATGTAAGGCACTATTCAACTCAATTCTTTTTGCTCCACCATAATATGCATTTAGAGCATCTTCATAACTTCCACAACATATTTCAATCACTCTGCATCCCTACTTTCATTTTGCTAGATTATATAAACTTAAGGCGTAAATCTTAGCATTTGTAATAATATCTTCAATTGTCATCCATTCATTAGGTTGGTGACCAATTCCTTTTTGACCAGGAAATGATGGTCCAAAAGGAACAATATTAGGCATCAACTTAGCATATGTCCCACCGGTTGTAGTAACTGGTGTTCCATCATCTCCAGTTACCTTTTCATAAGTATGGACTAATGTCTTTACTAATTTACATTTTAGCGGGAATTTTACAGGATCATAATTTCCCACTAAATTAACTTCAAAATTGCTAACTACCATCTTTATATTATTGACTATTGTTTCCACTGTGACACTCGCTGGATAACTAACACTAAATTGAATACTTGGATCTCCGTCTAATTCTAATTGATAATTTCGAACTTCTAATAATCCAAATTCTTGATCTTGAAAATCAATATTAAACCTTTCGCCATTATTTTTAGCATTTAAAATATAATTATTGACCAAATCAAAGAATTCTTTTAATCTATCCTTTTTCCCGCATATTTTAATTATAGCCCGTCCACGCTCACCATAAACAACAGGATATTTACAATCTGGTGTAAATCCCATTAGCGGCGGTCTTTCTTTACTTAAATAATATTTTAAATCTTCAAAACCAGATTCTTCATCACAACCAAAGATAATTCTAATCTCATGAGCTAATTCAAGTTTTAATTCTTTAAGTGCATAAAGAGCAAATAGACATGATAAGATTGGTCCTTTATTATCTAAAATTCCCCGACTATAAATCACCCCATCTTCTACATACCCACTAAACGGAGGCTGTTTCCAGCCTGTCCCAACTGGAACAACATCTAAATGACCAATAGCACAAATATAATCTTTACTTTCACCATAACTTGCATATCCGATATAATTATCAATATTTGTTGTTACAAATCCCAACGAAGCAGCTAAATCCAAAGTAGCATCTAAAGCTGCTTTGACCCCTGAGCCAAATGGAGCATTTTCTAAAGGAGCTGTTTCAACACTATCGATTTTTACAATTTCAATAATACTTTTAATCATTTGTTCAGCAATATCATCAACTTTTTTTAAAATTATATCTTCCATCTTATTTTTCTTCTAAAGGGGCTGTTCTTGTAGCCATATAATTATCTAACCATTCTTGACTAGCTACCGTATGTATACATTTTCCATCTTTATTTTCTGTCAAATAAACAATTGGTTCTTGGTCAGCAGTAGCAACAGCAAATGAAAATCCTTCAATATTTGTAGCAACACCCCATTCTCCTTTATTATTCATTGCTACCAAAGACATATCACCTGCTTGACCACGGCGTTCTTTTAATTCTAAATCAAACATATTAACCGCTTTTTCACAAGCAGCCTGAGGATGCATTCCATCTTTCATTAAACGAACAATTTCATAAGCTACGCACCCTTTCATAACATCCTCTCCTAAGCCAGTAGCACTTGCACCACCGACTTTACTATCAACATAGAAGCCCGATCCAGAAATCGGTGAATCTCCGACCCGACCAGCTTTTTTCATAAATAAGCCACTTGTAGAAGTAGCCGAAGTCATTTTACCATGAGTATCTAAACATACCATTCCAACCGTATCATGTCCTGAATAGGGTTTAATTTCCAATGCTTGAACTTCTTTTACACGATTACGATAGTGAATTTTAGCACGATCAGTCAACATATTCTTTCTTTCAAAACCTTCTTTATGAGCAAATTTTTCAGCGCCTTCACCAACTAACAAATTGTTCACTTTTTCTTTTGATAATCGTCTTGCAATACTTACTGGATTTGCATAATCTTTGATTGCCGCTACCGCACCAATATCTAATGTATCACCATCCATAAAAGCCGCATCTAATTCAACTTCCATTTCTTCGTTTGGCAACCCGCCATATCCAACTGACTTATAGTACGGAAAGTCCTCTACCTCTCTAACCGCTATTTCGATTGCGTCACCAGCGTCACCACCTTCTGCTAAAACTTGACTTGCTTTACTGATTCCTTCTACGGCCATTCGCCATGTTGCAATAATACCCCACATCTAAGAGTTCCTCCTTTATTTTTTGATAAAAGGATGCGTTATCCGCATCCTTTTTAGTTTAGAAACAATACTTTGAAGTAATCGGATTTAGATCTTCATGATCAACTAATGCTTTCGCTAATTTGCACATTCCATCTAATGATTCATTTAAGCCAATCCCACCTTTTTTTGGTGTTTCAATAATATGAATTTTATCTTTAAATTCATTAATCGTTTCTTCATTTTCTTTTGACATTGCTGCAAATGCAGGAATATCTGTTGTCTGATTAATATCATAGGCAATATTAGCTGCCATCTTGCCATAACCTAAATAGTTAAATGCTGGTCCACACATTACTACATCAGGTTTTAACTTATTAACCATCGCACATAGTTTACGACTAACTTCTTCAGGATTTGCTTCATAATACCCATCACCACAATATAAACATGCCATCACGCGTCCGTCAACTGTTTTTAAATATTGTTCCATCATAATTGCTGGTCCAACCGGTTCTTTTTTAGCTCCTAAAGGAATCATATGGTCATCTTTGATTCCTGCACCAGATTGAATTTGATCATAAATCATAATTACTTTCATAAAATTGCCTCCTATAAATCATCAAATGATAAGTCATCTAATGAAAAATCGTCTTCTTCTGCTTCATGAACTGCATTAGCTTCGTCGTTAATATATTGCTTATCCATAATTTTAATAAACGGCATGTAAATAAAGATTCCTAATACTAGTAAGACTGCTTGCAAAATAGCACCAACCCAGTTAGTTGCCAAAAATCCAGAAATAATTACTGGGGTTGTCCATGGAATATTAATCCCTGAGCAAATCGGTACTAACCCCGCAGACATCGCAAGATAAGAAATAATAATATTGATTGTTGGCACCAAAATAAACGGAATAATCATTGTTGGATTTAACACGATTGGTAACCCAAATACGATTGGTTCATTGATTCCAAAAATCCCTGGTACTAATGATAATTTTCCTAATTCTGTAATTCGTTTAGATTTACAGAATAATAACATTGCAATAATCAATGATAATGTTGAACCACAACCCCCGAAAGTTGCAAATAAATCTTGGAATTGTTGACAAATAATATGTCCTTCACCAACACCCGTTTTAAAGAATTCAATATTTTCTACTGACAATGTTTGTAAGATTGGATTAAATACAGCACCAACTACTGAACCCCCATTTACTCCGAAGAACCAGAATAAATGCAAGAAGATATAAGCAATAATCATCGCTCCTAAAGTATCTCCTAAATTAAGTAATGGTGTTTGTAAGAATTCAAATATAATTTGAAACACATTTGTTCCTAAAAAACCAAATAATAAGTTAATTGCAAAGAAGAAAGTCATTACAACAGTTGCTGGAATTAAAGCCGCAAACGATTGTACGACAGTAGGCGGTACTCCTGCTGGCATTTTAATTACCCAGCCTTTTTTCTCAACCCATGAATAAATATGCACAGCTACAAATGCACAGATAATTCCAACAAAAATACCTTTTGCCCCAACCCATCCAGTTGGGATACCTGTTAAAGATACTGGTATTTCTTTACCTGCCATTTCTACAGTTCCTTCTACCGTATAAGGCATGATCAAGAACCATCCCATGATAGCTACCGCTGCTCCAAATATTTTATCAGTCTTCATCTGACGAGCAAATGAATAAGCAATCCCTACTACAGCAAAGACTGCCATAATAGTAAAGGTTGCTCCTGATGGCTTTTCAATAAAAGCAGCTAATGTCTCCCCTGTATTTGAATTAATGACTACTGAACTTAACCATTCTGTCCATGCAGGAATTGGAAAATTTGCAATCAGTAAGAAAATTGAACCGGCAATCAATAATGGTGTTGATACTAAGAACCCATCACGAATTGATACTAAATATTTATTACGGCCAATAGCTTCAGCTAAAGGCATTAATATTTTTTCAAGTTGTTTAATCATTCTTTTACCCTCCTTTTTATTTATTTGCTTTTATCAGTCTAATCGCTGATTTAAGAACTTTTTCACCATTCATCATGCCATAATCACCTTGATCGATTACAGCTATAGGAATTCCTTGGCTACCAAATTGTTCTACCGTTTCCTCATACATGTATTTCACTTGCGGTCCTAATAAAATACAGTCCGGACGATCCTCTGAGATAATCTCCTCTAATTTATTGTGGGGAAAGGCAGCAACTTTAATAGGTAAATTATGTTGATTAGCAACATCCTGCATATTACTTGCCAACATACTTGTTGACATTCCCGCACTACAAAATAGATAAACTTTTTTCATTTCTTTGTCCTCCCTTTGTTATTGTTAATATTTTTCTAATGCTTTGACCCGTTCATTTAAACGAATAATTTCTAAAGCCATGACCTTAATTGTTTCAGCTGACATTAATTGATCTTCGGCATGCATTAACAGAATACTTGGTACAACATGATTTCCACTAGCTTCTTGTTGAATCAATTCACTATGGGCTAAGTGTCCACCGTTAAAAGATTCTTCACCTTCCTTGATTTTTGCTCTAGCTGCATCAAATTCACCATTAGCAGCAACCTTCATTGCTTCGATAAAACTTGATTTAGCCATTCCTACAGCTGATATAATTTTAAAACTCACTAACTCTAAACCATCCATTTTTTATCCTCCAATACCCTTACAATCAACATTATAAGTAATTAATTTTTTTATTGTTGCTAGTCATCTTTCCTAGACTTAGGAAATTATTTACATAGCACTACTTTAGTATTTCCTAAATAATCATGCAAAGTACGATGTTCTCCTTTAAATAAAGTAAAATACTGATTCCACTAATTATAAATCCTGCATACATCAAAGGTGTAACAAAATTTGTTTGGGTAATAATCGTAACCAGTTCATGCCAGATTGCACTTGCAGTATATAAAACACCCTCAATTACAATAACTCCCAATAATTGTCTTAATAGCATATTTTTTATTGTTACTTGCTCATTATTCACTTTAACAATTTTGATTTTACAAATTTTCTTGCCGAGCGTTTGCCCCGGATAAATATAAGCTGGAACAATTACAAAGTAAAAAATTGCAAATAAAACAGCTAAAATTCCTGCAATGATCCCATATGGCTGTTTAAATTCAACAATGTTTTGATTTAACATTGTATTCGTTAACTTTTGTGAAATAATCGCAATCGGAATCGCAGTACATAAAGCCCCGACATACCAGTCAATTAAATAGCTTATAAATCGTTTTACTAATGGAGCATCTTCATACCTTATTTTTCTTTCTTTTTTCGCTTTTACTACTTTAGTTGCCATCTTTCTCTCCTTACATTATTACTTGTTCCATAAATTCTTGATGTTCCCGAACTTCTAACAGTTGGGTGAATTTATTTGAATCACTGACAATACTACTCAACCAGTCAAAAAAGATTTTCAATAAATGATTATCTGTTTCTCTGATTGCAAGAAGAATAATCAATTTCACTTCAAAACCACCCCAAATCACCGGTTTATCTAAAATTAAAGTTGATATACATGATTCATTTGCTGATACTTCAATTGAATGTGGTACCGCAAATCCATTTACAAAAGAAGTTGCAGAAACTGCTTCACGCCTAAAAACATCTTCTTTATAGCTTTGTGTTGCTAACCCTTTTTCAATCAGTTCATCACATAAATAATCAATGATTTCCTTAGGATTATTCATAGTATTTTTTACATGAAATAAATCTTCACGCATCAATTCTTTGATCAATGAAACAAAATCATCATGATAGCGATGCTTATCTAAAATATTTAGTGTCTGAAATACTTTACTTTCATCTTCATAATTAATAAATAAAGTTACTTGGACTGTTGGGATATTTAAATTATGTTTTAGTGGTACTGTTGTAATAATCAAATCGGTTCTTCTTCCTTAACCATCGATTCTTCAAAAAAGCCATAGCTTTGAACAATCATCATTCGTTCTTCAAAACGAATTTTTAACTTGTCCCGACACATCTTTGATAGCATCTGATTATTAGGAATGATCATAATCGCACGATAGCGTTTTAAAGAATTGACCCGATCGTACGCTGCTCCTAAATGCAACGCTAAAAACGCTAATTCATTTTCATTAATATTAACCTCACAAGTTTCAGCTAATACCTCGCCTGCACGCACTGCCATTTCAAATACTAAAGGATACTTACGTTTAATTTCTTGAAGATAGACATTAGTTACTTGAACATTATTTTTTTGACGCTCTAACAATGATTGTAAGTGCATTGCTAAACCCACTTTTAAATCCTTATCTTTTGAAAAATCAATATCAAAATATTCCTTAACTTCAACAATTACTGCTTCAACTAAATGTTCAACATCGACTGCCAGCTTTTCTTTGATAATATCCTTACGATAATCATTTGCCCTTTTTCCCATTAATAATAAAGCAAATAAAATTACTTCATCAGTAACAAGTTCAATATTGATCATCGTACTAACCTGTGTAAAGAAGTCATATGAAATCTGATATTCTCGACTGCTTTCTAATTTTTCACTAATTGTTTGATTCTTAATATAGTTATGATTAATGATCCGCTCAATCGCCACTCCGGCATGAATCATGATCATTGGAAAAGTCATCTCATGAATCTGATAATCATATTTTTCACAAATTTCTTCTAGTACATCTTTCACTTCTAATAGATCAAAACTATTCCATAATCCTGCAATTGAATTTAAATTCATAAAATTCCCTTGTGTCTCTGCCGTCAATAACTGTTTGTATAACTTTCGCTTATCTGTTTCATTTCCTTCTAAACTAATATAATTTTTAGATCTAACTAGTTTTAAACTAGGGTAATCATTAATCATTTTACAGATCTTTTTTATATCATTATCAATTGAATAACCACTTACAAAAACCTGATCCTGCAAGGCAATCAAATTAATTTCATGACTTTTAAACAAAAGTTCTTGAATAATATATATACAACGTTCTTGGGAAGTTTGTGGGATTATATCTTTAGTTTCAATATCCTGCTTATGCAATAATGTCTCATCTAAACGATATCCTAGACGTTTATTAGCCTGAATCAGTATACAATCATAATATTCTCTATATCTGAACGAATTGTTCGGTCAGATACATTTAGAACTTTTGCGATTTCTTTACCAGTAATCCATTTTCCATAATCATTTAAAAGATCAATAATATTTGTTTGGCGTTTGTTTAGCATTTCTTTATCAGCTCCTTTTATAATATATCACGCATTCATTTTCCTAAGTTGCAATCTTTTTTCCTAACTGTTAGGAAAAATATCCGGGTTAAATTATAACTTATTTTTCTATGCATAACATTGTTAAAATAGGATAAAATGAGTTAAACTATAGACGAGGTGAGAATATGATAAATTTTATTGAATATCCAAAATGCAGTACTTGTAAGAAGGCCAAGAAATATCTTGATGAACTTGGGATTGATCACCATGATCGACATATCGTTGAAGAACGTTTAAGCAAAGAAGAATTAACTGCTTTGTATCAAAAAAGCGGCTTACCGCTCAAACACTTCTTTAATACTTCTGGCTTAAAATACAAAGAACTCCAATTAAAAGATAAACTTCCCACAATGACTGAAGACGAGCAATTAGAATTGTTAGCTACTGATGGGATGTTAGTAAAAAGACCAATTGTTGAAACTAAGGATAGTGTATTAGTTGGTTTTAAAGCCAATGAATACGATAATCTAAAATAATGCCGGCAGCTTATAGTCATTATCGTCTTGGACAACTAGTGCTTGATAAATTAAATCAGCCCCTTAAACATGTCTTGGAAACTAATCAAGATCTATTTGATATTGGATTACATGGTCCTGATATTCTTTTTTATAACCGCCCGTATATCCATAGTAAAATCAATCGTTTAGGTAGTGCTATGCATAAAGAAAGAGCTGACATCTTTTTTTACCAAGCTTTAGAAATCTTAAAAGAAACCAAAAGTGCCCCACAATTTGCTTATCTTTGTGGTTTCATCTGTCACTACATTCTTGATAGTAACTGCCACCCGTATATTAATACGATTATCAAAGAAACTGGTGTAACTCATTTTGAAATAGAAACTGAGCTCGATCGTTATTTTATGGTCAAAGATCGTTTAGATCCTCTAAGAACTAAATTAACTGATCAGGTTAATGATCATACGCTCAACAACATTGAGCCATATTTTAAAGCAACAAAAAAAGAACTCTATAAGAGTCTTAAAGGGATGAAGTTCTATGATCGTTTATTATTAGCACCACAGTTTTATAAACGGGGCTTGATTTACCTAGTTTTAAAAATCACGTTTACATATAAACGATTCCAGGGGTTTGTTGTAAATTACAGACCAAATAAATTAGTCGACCCATACTTAGAAAAGTTAGAAAGTTTATTTAATCAAAGTATTAGTGAATCATATGAAGCAATCTACAATTTTATTGATGTAATTAAGTATGATCGTTCTCTATCATATCGATTTGAACATAATTTCAAATAAAATTATTGCTTTTTAAATATAATCTATCGAACTGTTCATTATAAATGAACAGTTTTATTATTAATAAATTGTAATTATTCTTCGAATTACAGTATAATTTAATCAAAAGATTTCTTAGATAAATATTTACCTAATCTTAAACTAATCATGCTCGTTCAACAAATAATATCTTTATATAATATCCAAGAATGGGAGGTTAACTATGCCGGCAAGTTATACACATCAGCAATTTGGGAATCAAGTTTTAAATAAGCTTGAAAATACTACAATTAAAAAAATTATTAATGATAATTTAAATCTCTACAATATTGGTCTTCAAGGCCCTGATATTTTATTTTTCTATCAACCGCTTAAAAAAAATCCTGTCAATACTTTAGGTAATCAGCTACACCAAGATATTGCACGAGCTTTCTTTGAAAATGCAATGAAACTTCTAAAAGAACAACCAAACGAAAAATCATTAGCCTATATTTTGGGTTTTATTAATCACTTTATTTTAGATAGTGAATGTCATGGTTACATCGATAAAACAATGATTAATCGTGAAATTGGTCACTTTGAAATCGAGCGAGATTTAGATCAGCGATTTATGATACTAAACCATGAATCATTTAACTATTCAACCCCAAAACATTACCAGATCAATCTTGAAAATGCTAAAATTATTGCTCCGTTTTTTAATTTAGCTCCAGCCACGATCTTAGCTTCTTTAAAATCATTTAAACGCTTTAATCATCTTTTTGCTTGCCGAAGTGTTTTAAAAAGATCTTTGATTCTAACAGGAATGAAAATTGTTAATGCTAAGTCATACTGTGGAATGGTCATGACTGCAAAACCAGAAAAAAGAATTGAAGAAAACATTGATATATTAGTTAATCTTTTTAACCAGTCGATAAATATTGCCACAAAGGAGATAATCGAATATTATTACAGTTACCAGAACAATACTGCAATATCAAAACGATTCAATTACAACTATGAATAAACTAACAAAATTAGAAAAGTATTGGGTTTTATATGATGTCGGAAATTCAGCATTTGTATTATTAGTATCAACTATTATTCCAATCTATTTTAAAAACTTAGCTACTGAAGCCGGAATATCTTTAAGTGATTCTACTGCTTACTACAGCTATGCTATTTCAATTTCAACATTGATTGTTGCATTAGCAGGACCTATGCTGGGAAGTATTGGTGATCGTAAAGGTGTGCGCAAACCAATCTTTACATTCTTTATGATGATGGGAGTATTAGGCTTAGCTGCCCTTTCTATTCCAGTTGGCTGGATTGTATTTTTAGCTATTTTTATAGTTGCTAAAACGGGGTTTGCGACCAGTTTGATCTTTTACGATTCTATGCTGGTTGATATTACGACATATGAGCGGGTTGATCAAGTTTCTTCACACGGATATGCTTGGGGCTATATCGGTAGTTGTATTCCTTTTACAATCAGTCTACTATTGATTTTAGGTTGTGATACAATTGGCCTTTCAACTGTTATGGCAACAGCAATTGCCTTTATCATGAATGCTTTGTGGTGGTTTTTTATTACTATCCCATTATTGAAAAACTATCAGCAAATTAATTATACAACCGCTAAAGAACCAATTATTAATAATTTAAAACGTGTTCTAACTAGTATTAAAAATAATAAAAAGGTACTCTTCTTCCTTATCGCATTCTTTTTCTATATTGATGGTGTTTATACTATTATTGAGATGGCAACTTCATATGGAAAAGATGTTGGAATTGATGATAATAGTTTACTACTAGCTTTATTACTTACTCAAGTAGTAGCTTTTCCATTTTCTTTGATTTTTGGAAAACTTGCTAAAAAATTCCCTGTTAAATCATTGATCCTTTCTTGCATTATTGGATACTTTTTCATCGCTGTCTTTGCTTTATGGCTTGATACAGCTTGGAAATTCTGGGTATTAGCTGTTTTTGTTGCTGTTTTTCAAGGCGCAATTCAAGCATTATCGCGATCATATTATGCTCAAATCATTCCAGAAAGTCAGGCGAGTGAATATTTTGGAATTTTTGATATATTTGGTAAGGGAGCCTCATTTATGGGAACTTTACTAATGGGGATTACTACTCAAATTACAGATAATTCAAAATACGGAGTTGTGGTGATTGCATGTATGTTCGTTATTGGTGGCATTATTTTCAAGTCTAAATGCCATAATCAAGCAGACTAAAGTCTGCTTTTTTATTATCTTACAAGTCTTTAAAGCAAAATAATGATAAAATTAAAAAAAGGGGAATTTACTTGATAAATTTGATTACTATATGATGAAAGGGGAAATCAATCATGTTACGACTAAACAAATTTACCAAAATAACAAGTATCTATATTATCACCATGATGATGATTACTACAATCTTCACTTACTTTGGCTATTATGCACATAAAGCAACAATAAAAGATGACTGGCCAACTAAGCTGATGATATTAATGATGATTTAAAATATAGCTATTCACGGTTTACAGATGTTGTTATAGCTAATATTGATCGAAACGTCACATCAGTTTATCTAGCCTTTGATGAAGATTTTCAACCATTCTTAGCCCCTCATGAAAGATGGCGCTTTGCTGCTAAAAATGGTGATAATATTGCTGAGGTTTCACTCAGTGAAATCAGCTATCAAAAATTAAAATCAATATGTGAAAAACTTATTGCCTTGATGGATGAAGATAAGACTAAAACAATCAATGTAACTTTTAATTATTCTGCAATTACCGATAACCATATTATCGTAAGTAATTTAGTTTACTTTGCAATCAATGACGAAGTATATATCTCTAATGACTCTACTGCTACCATTACTTGCGAACTCACAAATCTATATACACCATTTCTAGATATTCAGATTCCATCAGATGAAGACTGGAATGGTTATTATTATAATTCAAACATTAAAATATATAACTATTTAGAAAATTTCTTTAAGCAAAATTATACAAAAACTCAAGATGACGGTTACTATAAACTATCGACCCCTGATGATGATCCGTTTAAAATAAATAACGAAGCAGAAGAAAATGCATATAATTTTAGTTACTGTATCCAAAAACTGTCACGCGAATATAGTCATCATGACTCATTTTCAGCTAAAGAATTTGATTATCCTGATGATCGTCTTGGCTATCTAGTCTGGAATCAAGTAGACGATTATTATCAAAAATATACTATTTTTAATTATTTTACTGACTATTACTATATATATCTTCTTATTGGCATAACTAGTATTCTCTTTATTTTAATCTTAAAACGAAATACCATCACTTTACCACAATATGAAACAATTGTTCTTAATCCAGTTCCCGCAGTTACACCAAAGAATGTTGAAGATGTTGACATTGAACCGATTATTACTGAACTTATTGATAATAGCTCAAACTTATTACAATTTAAAAAATTGATTTTATCATATCAGCCTCAGACAACTATTATTAAAGGGAATCGTAAACAAATAACAAAACTTATAACTACTTTATATAATTTTGCGATTAGATATAGTGCTAGTAATGATAATTTATCGATTATTTTTATCGAAAACGGACTATCCTTCACTAATGATAATTTTACTTATACTACTGAAAACTTAACTGCATTAAATGACTGTTTAGAAATTATTAAAATTCATAATTATGAGTATACTTTTGACCACAATAATTTATTATTTAAACAAATAATTAAAGGAGCAACCGATGAAACGAATCCACTTTAATAAACTTGCTAAAATAATGATTCTTATAACTTTTAGTATCGCTATCATAATAAGCTTTTTTACATACCAAGATTATCAAAAGGCTAAACAGATCTATAAAGACGATTCACCTGTTAAAATTGTTGCTGATAGTATTAATGATGATTTAAAAATTTCTTCATATCATGTTGAAGATGCCGTTAATGCACAATTCGAGCGTATTCTTACAAATACCTATATTGTTTATGATAAAGAGCTTAATCCCTATTTACCAGCCAGTGAAACTTGGTCAATGACTATAAATAGTAATAATAAAGAATCAGTTATCTCATTAAAGCAGCTAAATTATGATCAATTAAAAATTTTAAGCCAATATCTACTTTCTCAAGTATCAGAAAATAATATTGAAACAATTAATGTTACATTAAATTATGATCAAAACAACAATGATTTTATTGAAGTTTCAAAACTATCATATTTAGCCTTTGATGAACAAGTTATTTTAGGGCAAGCAAATTCTTCAACAATTACTTGCCAGCTTGTCAGTCTAGACTGCCCTTTAATTACTATTTATGAATATGATAGCGACTATGCTTACAATTATACCCTGCAATCTTATGAAAATTTAGAAAAATGTTTTAAAAAAAATTATCAAAATCTTGATCAAAACGGTTATTATCAAAATATTGATTCTAATCAAAAGCAGATTCTAGAAACAACAAGTACAATTACATCAAGTATTTGTATTCAAGAATTATCAGGAAAATATAGCCAGCATACTGACTTTAATGAGCTATATGGAATTAATGATTTTAATGAAAAAGGCTATTTAGTCTGGTATCAATTTGATGGTTTATTTGAAGAGTATACCTTTTTTGCTTATTTAGCAACACACTATTATAACTATTTATTAGCGCTCATCCTTTTAGGGATGATCTATCTTGGAGTAGGAATAATCTTTGCTGAAAAAAACAAATTCCAGTTTCTCCTGATTCTAAAGCTTCGAGTTTTGATTCGATTCCAGAAAATATAGAAGAAATAGATATTTCACAACTAATCACCCAATTAGTACACAACAGTGCTAATGTGTTGAATTTTAAAAAGATAAAGTTATCCTATAAACCACAAATGATGATTATCAAAGGTAATCGTGAACAGATAATTGATTTGGTTACAAGGTTATATAATTTTTCTCTGCGCCATAGTAATCAAAACGACGAACTAATTATTGAATTAAATCATCATAAAATAACTTTTTCAAATAATAATTTTAATTATCTTGATGATGATCTAAAAACCCTTAATGACTGTATTGAGATTATTAAAAGACACCAATATCACTATTCTTTTACTAATCGGAGCTTATCAATAAAGATCGGAGCATGAAATGAAAAGAATCGATATTAGCTATAGAGCTAAACTTATCACTCTTGCTTTTACAATAATTATTAGTCTATTTAGTTATTAAAATTATATTAATTTTTCAATAAATCACCAAAGTGAGAACCCAGTAAAAAATTAGCTAATGCTGTTAATAAATCCAAGCGATAATTAGAACCAGTATTTGTATCAAGAAAACCATTTGCTTGCGGAAATATTTTTAATGGCAATCATCATTTTAATAATCAAAGATAATACAAATAAAGTAGTCTTCATTTCTTCAAAACAAGGCTTGTCTAACAAAATAAAA
>OKGS01000128.1_pt1 | contig 32516 bp, 35 predicted proteins | sample 1613341 | NCBI WGS metagenome assembly OKGS01 (sample SAMN04436849, study PRJEB24849) | human gut metagenome | biome: human gut; feature: NICU; material: stool | host: Homo sapiens | place: USA: Saint Louis, MO | collected 2011-09-09 | reverse complement strand
GGAAAAGGTATACATAATTGACAGTTAAATAAGTCAATTACAATATACCAGGAGTTATTATGCAAATAGATAATAATAGCAGTGTTCCAATTTATGAACAAATCTATAAACAGCTGCTCGAATATATAACGACAGGGTTAATGCAGGCGGACGATAAACTACCCTCTGTCCGTGAATTATCTTCATCAATTCATATTAATCCTAATACCGTTGTTAAAGCCTATCGTCTTTTAGAAGAGCAAGGTTTTATTTATTCCTTGCCGGGGAAGGGAAGTTTTGTTAGCTCAAAACAAAATAATCAAACGAAGTTGTTTGAACAACAAATTAAAGTTCTCACAAAAGAGATTGTTACTAAAAGTAAATATATTGGTTTGACCTTTGAACAATTATGCCAATTTATGGAACAGACTTGGGAGGGAAAATAATGTTATTAGTCAAAGAATTATCAAAGAAAATTGATCACAAACAAATTTTGGACAATATTACTTTAAATATACCTAAAGGTTCAATTTATGGAATTATTGGTGAAAATGGTGCAGGTAAAACAACTTTGATTCGTCATTTAGTAGGTGCTTATCAAGGTGATACAGGATTTGTTGAATTAGAAGGAATGCGTATTTATGAAAATCCTGAAGCAAAAGCAAAATTAGTATATATCCCCGATGAATTTTTTGATACCTTCGGACATAATATTCGGGATATTAAAGAATTATATCAAGGGATTTATCCAAGTTTTAACGAGGCACGGTATTTAAGATTGATGAAAATGTTTAAGCACGATAGTTTAGAAAATTTTAGTAAATTTTCTAAAGGAATGAAAAAGCAAGTTATGTTTATTTTGGCTTTAGCGATCATGCCTGAATATTTGATCATGGATGAGCCGTTTGATGGACTTGATCCACATATTCGGAAAGTTATTTGGGATATTTTGATTCAAGATGTAAGTGAGCGAAATATGACAATTTTTATTTCTAGTCATCATTTAAATGAATTGGATAGTATGTGTGATCATATCGCTTTGATCAACAATGGGAAAATTGTTTTTGAAGAAGCACTAGATCATCTTAAAGAAGGCTATCATAAATTACAAATCGTCTTAGAGTGTGGTGATGATATGTATGCTTTAGAGAAAGAATTAAAAGTTTTATCTCATCAAATGATGGGACGTCTTCATACTTTGATCGTTGCTGGTGAAATTGAAGCAATCAATCGTACTGTGGAAAAGTATTGTCCTTTAATTAATGAAACTTTATCATTATCATTAGAAGAGATTTTCTTATTTACTTTAGGAGGAGAATATGATGAACTCAAGGAAGTCATGGGTTAATATTCCCTTACTAAAAAATATCATTAAAAATAATCTCTTTCCTGCTAAAGTATCATTAATTATTTTTGTGGGAGTCTTTATTTTATCGCTTATTTCTGGTTCTAATAGTGGTTTTAGTCAAATTTGTATAGTTGTATATGGAATAAGTGCAGTTGTTCTAACAACGATATACCCTTGTTTTATTCAGAGTTATCAAGTTAATAAAACGAAATCATCAATGATGTGTTCATTACCGTTGACGACAAGATGCGTTTGGTTTACAAATTATTTAGCTGGATATTTAATTGCGCTAGTTACATTATTGATTGAGGGATTAGGTTTGATGATGTTTTTAGGATTAAATAATGCGGGGACTGAAGGAAATATATTTATAAGATTTATAATGGCGATATTTCTTTTGTTATTTATTTATTATACCCTTACTTATTTAGTTTGTTCACTGTCTGGTAATCGTTTGGGACAAGTTGTGTTTAGTTTAGCAGCATATGCATTACCAGTAATTTTATTATTGGGGCTTATTTATATTAGTCCTAAATTAGTTCCAAGTAATCTTGATCTTGGAATTAATGACACATATCTTTATCTTACTTTTCCGTTAGCTGCTGGAATGCAGTTTATTTATAGTGCGTATCCACATATATTTTTCCATTTATTTTTAGGAATTGTTACCTTAATCTGCAGCTATTATGTTTATAAAAATCGTGAAAATGAATATATTGGAGAACCTTTAGTATTTCGCCGAATTATTATTGTTTTAAAAGCTATTTTGATTATTGCTGTAACGATATGTGGTTTTGGAGTCATTTTATTAGTATCAAAAATTAATATCACATATGGATTCAAAGGTCAGTCACTTTTATTTTTGATCTATATTTTGATTGGGATGATTGTAGCGATAATCGTTGAAATTATTTTTAAAGGAAGACATGTTTATCGTAATTTATTAATCTATGTACCTGTTTTAGCAATTGTTTTTGGTGCTAATTTTATGATTGCCAATAAGCAATATCTTTCAGGAATTAATAATTCGAGATATGAAGTTACTGCTTATTTAGTAGCTGAATTAGCTGGTAATCAGGAGTATCTTAGCTTAAGCTTAAATAATGAGGTTACAAAGGAATTCTTGAATTATTTGAGTAAACATCGTGATGATCTTCATTTTGAAAAATATGATGATGAACAACAAGATTTAGCAATGATGTATACTTATCAATATGAACATGGATTAGATGATGATTATTATAGCTATAGTATCTATTATATTAATAAAAAAGCAGTAATTGATTTCTTTAATGGACCAGGAAATAAGTATTTTGATAAGCTGCTTAATTATACTGAGGGTTTAAAAAAGGAAAAAAGTTTAATTTGTTATGTTAATGATCATGCAGTCTATTTAAATAAAGAGGAAATTCAAGAATTGATTAAATTGTTGCCAAATCAAGAAATCAAACCTAAAAATATATTTAGTATTAAAACATATAATTTATTAAATCCTGATAGTGTCAATTATTTAATAAGCAGTAATGAAGCAATAACGAATTTTATTACTAGCGATGAGTTGATCGAACGAGCTGTCTTTATTGAAAATTGTCGAGATGTTATTGATGATATTAATAGTGATTCAACAAAGTTTGAAGAACAAATCAAAGCCGTAGTGAGTACACAATTTAGTCACGAAACGATTGATATGGTCTATCCAAACGGTGATAGCACAGTTATAGCCTTTAGTAATGATGAAGTTATTTATCAAGGTACCTATGAAGTTGTTACAAAAGAAGGAAATAACTATACTTATCCATTAGAATTTACCTTAAAGAAAGGTGATGATGGCGTGATCGTTAATGATATAAAGGTAGGTGGTTAAAGATGATGATCAGTTTATTAAAAAATGATTTAAAACAGCTAAAAAATACAGTTGTTATTTTTAGTGGTTTTCTAGCTTTAAGTTTGGTAATCAGTCTGATTTCTTTTCACTCTGATGTTCCTGTAGGAATGTTTTATCTAATTATCTTACTCTATTCATTAGTTGTTCCGATGGTTAATTTAAGTTACTTATTTGATCAAACCCAACAGACTCATTTTTCATCTTTGCCATATACAAAAATACAAAGTTTTATGATCAGATATTTAAGCGGATTATTGTGCATAATTATACCTGTCATAATCTATTGTATTGTTGATGTTATTTTAGGACAAGGATTAGTACTTAAAAATTGTTCTTCAGCAATTTTAATGATTTGGATTTATTATAGTTTAGGTAATCTAGCTGCTTATTTAACGACATCAGTAATTATGGATATTATTCTACAAATTGTTATTAATATATCGCCATTCATTATTTATATGAGTTTATTTTCTGTTTATCAGACTTTTGTTAGAGGAATCATTAGTGCTGATTTTTCAATGGAGGTCATAAGTATTATTTTGCCCGCTTTTCGATTATTTATTGGTGGACTTAGTGGTTTAAGTTCTTATTATCTTTTGCTGTATGCTGGTTATGGTCTAGTTATATTTATAATGGCTTTTTTAGCAAGCAGTAATCGGGAATGTGTTAACAATTATCATGGTTTCACTTATAAAATCATTGGTGAAGTGATTAAACTAATTTGTATTATTTCAGTTTCTTGGCTGATTACTTCTATTTTGGATATTCCTGTTCAATCTTTGAAGAGTTTTATTATTATCAATATTATTGCAACCTTTGTTGCGACTTTTATTATTCAATTTATTCAGTCAAAACGTATTAGGTATGTATTGTGCATAGTGCAGGGAACATTAATTGTTTTAGTTACAATTGTAATTTTTATTGGTTCAAAAGGATATTTAGAAAATTATATTCCTCATGATATTAAAGCAGTAGAAATTAATTCAAATTTTAGGTACAACAAGATTAATAGTAAATTAACTGATCAAAAATCAATTGATACAGTAGTGGCAATTCATCAGGAAATTTTAAAACAAAAAAGTGATTATGGCAGTCATAACTTAAAAATTACTTATTATAAGGATAATGGTGATAAGGTAACAAGAGGTTATGAAATTTCGGATCAAGAATATTTAATGGTAATCAAAAAGTTAGATGCGGCACTTTTAAAAAGTTGGTTTGATAATTATTATTATATTATTAATAAGCTTGACACATATCAATATCTTACTTATGCATTGCCGGGTGAAAGTGAGAATGAAATTAGAACAGAAAATGATATTCTATTATTTAAAAATATTCTTCAAAGAAAGCTGTCGGAGTTTGAAAATAACCCTAATTTATTATTAAAAGTTGACTATGATAATCCGGGTCAAATTACTAGATTTAAGCGTTCTAATGATGGTAGTGAAAGTTATCAAGGTGATTCGATTTCTTTTGACGATAATGACCCAATGTCGCTTGCTTTACAAGAATATGATAAAATTAAAGCAAATTAGTTGTAATTATTTATAGATTAGGCATAATGTTAATGAGGTGATAAAAATGAAAATTTTAAATAGTAATGAATTTGATAACGCAATTGCTAGCGGTATCGTTTTAGTAGATTTTTATGCTGACTGGTGTGGACCATGTAAAATGTTATCTCCAGTTATTGAAGGGTTAGCAGAAAAGATGGAGCAGGTTAATTTTTATAAATTAAATGTTGATGCTTCTAGTGATATTGCTGGGCGTTATGGGGTTCAGGCAATTCCAAATTTAATTATTTTTAAAGATGGTAAAGCAGTTGACCAGATTACTGGTTTTGTTCCTGAAAATGAAATTGTGAAACATTTACAGAATTTATTATAATGTATTTAAGCCATGGTAGTGTTACCATGGTTTTTATATTTTGAAAGTTTTTGAAAAATTCAGCTAAATAAGTCTAAATATGATAAAATCTATACATATAGAAATGTAGGTGAATTTAGATGAAAGTATCTTTTTATGAATCTGTAGCGGAGCATGATTTAAAATTTGCGGTAATTATTAGCCGTTATTTAAAACAGTGGGTATTTTGTAAACATAAACAGCGAAAGACATTTGAAATACCTGGAGGACATCGTGAAAATGGGGAAAGCATTGAAGCATGTGCAAGACGTGAATTGTATGAAGAAACGGGAGCTGTTACTTATACGCTTGAACGTTTTTGCGACTACGGAGTTGTTGAGAAAACTGGATCAAAAGAGTCTTTTGGAACAATAGTTTATGCCGAAATTGAAAAAATGGCGGATTTACCTGATTCTGAGATAGAAAAAATATTTTTATCGAAGGAACTGCCCGAATGCTGGACATATCCGGAAATTCAGCCTTACATGATCGATGAATATAAAAGACGGAGAGGATCATAAATAAAAAAAATATTTATAGTAATGATGATAGCAGGAATTTTAACTGGATGTAGTGATTCATCTACTAAGAGTATAACAGTTTGTAAAGGAAGTTTTGATTATGGCGATATTGAAAATACTTATGAAGCTAAAGGCGATAAGGTTATCAGGATCGTGAATGTGACGATTAATGATTATAGAGATACGGATTATGATGATGAGACCTTAGTTAGTACACTTGAATCACAATTAAATGTATATAAAGAAATAGATGGGTTGGAAATAAAGCTTACTGCTAAAGATCAAATTGTTCGTCAGGAATTTATAATTGATATAGAAAATGGTGATTTAAAAAAACTTAATGAGGTTGGATTAATAGATTTAAATGGTGATGGAACGGTTTCTTTTGAAAAATTAACAAAAAATGCTAAAGAGAATAAATTAACTTGTAAAGAAAAATAAGCAGGAGATATGATATAATAAGTAAAAGGAGGTGTGATTATGGCACGAAAACCTCTGAAATTAACGAAAAATGCGTTAATGTTATTGGGGATAATAGCGTTACTATTGATAACTTTTTTAGTTTTAAAGTTTGGTGGGACAAAAAGTGAACAACCAGAAAAAAAAGTAACTGAAACATTAAGTGGATTAGTTGTTGAAAATCAGGTCTTAAAAGTTCAGTTATTAGATTTTGTAAGTAATAAGGATTTTGATGATAAGTATCAAGAAGTTTCAATGGATATTAAAGCAGATGAAGAAGTATTAAACTATAAAATATCAAATCGTCAAGTTTTTAATAAAGTGATGCAGTTATTACCGCCAGGTGAGGGCTCTCCTTTATTGAATAACAGCAGTGAGGTACCTACTCATGAAGCGTATATTCTTGTTTTAACTGGTGATATTGTTGAGTATAAAGATAGTGAAGGAAAGAGTTCTTATCAAATTGCTAATGCACGTCTTGATTACTATAAACAATCATTGTTGTTAGAGAATGATTATGATAGTGTGTATATCGCTTCAATTGATGGAAAAAAAGAAAAAATGGTCAAGATTACTGCATATAAGGAAGCACTATCCAGTCCAAGTGAGTATATGACAATGTTACAATGGTAAATAAAAACCTTAGCAAAATAAAATGCTAAGGTTTTTTAGTATTATTCAATGTTTAGTCCAGCAACAAAGGTTAGATCAATACCAAACATAATGCCGGTATTGGGTTTATCGATGCCGCCTAAAGTTTTATCAATAACGGTCCTTGCTTTTTCAACATCTTCATTTTTTAAAATAAAGAAAAGTGTTTTGCTTGTTTCACGGGGATCTTCAAGAAAAATTCGTAATGATTCGATAATAAAATTATCATTACTTTTTAATGTATTAAGCATCCCTTTGCTTTCAATGATCGTCCCTCCGTTAATACCACTTTTTTGTAATGCGGCTAAGAGATCATCTAATTTTTCTACTTTATGTAAAACTAAGAAAAGTGCTTGCATGGAATTCCTCCTTTATGTACATCCTATTATATATTATAAACCATATTATTGCTCTTTGCATTAGTAAATGTTTGGTTTATAATAAATAGTATACAAATAAGGGGGTATATTTAAATGAATTTTGAATTTTCAAATCGGATCAGTGGTGTTAAGGCATCAGCAATTAGGGAAATTTTAAAAATGATGAATGATCCAGAGATTATTAGTTTTGGTGGTGGAAATCCGGCTAGTGAGACTTTTCCTGTTGAACAATTAAAAAGAATTAGTGATGATATTTTTAATACTTGTCCTAATTCTATTTTAGAGTATGGAATTACTGAAGGTGACGGAAGCTTTAAAAAAGCAGCAATAGAATTTTTATCACGGCATGAAACAGTAGTGAAAGACTATGATGGTGTTATGGTTACTTCTGGTTCACAACAAATCATGGATTTTTTATCTAAATGTTTATGTAATGAAGGGGATCTAGTTATTTGTGAAAATCCAAGCTTTTTAGGGGCTTTAAATGCATTTAAAAGTAATGGTGCCAAATTAGTTGGAATTGATATGGAAGATGATGGAATCAATCTTGAACAGTTAGAAGCAGTTTTAAGTGGGGTGCAAAAACCAAAATTTATTTATTTGATTCCTAATTTCCAAAATCCTACTGGAATAACAACTTCTTTAGAAAAACGTCAAGCTATTTATACATTAGCAAAAAAATATCAAGTGCTGATTCTTGAAGATAATCCATATGGTGATTTAAGATTTAGAAATGATGCAATTCCTTCAATTAAGTCATTAGATGATGAAGGATTAGTAGTTTATGCAGCTAGTTTTTCAAAAATTATTGCACCGGGAATGCGTGTAGCTGTTATGATTGGTCATCAAGATCTATTAGCTAAATGCACAGTTGCTAAACAGACAAATGATGTTCATACAAATGCTTGGGCGCAAAGTGTAATGGCTCGTTTCTTAAATGAAACGGATATGGAGGTACACTTAAAAAAATTACAGGCAGTATATGAGCAAAAATGTAATTTGATGTTGGAAGAAATGAAAAAACAATTCAGTCCAGATTGTAAATGGACAATTCCTGATGGGGGAATGTTTATTTGGGTGACTCTACCAGAACGAATTGATATGCCGGAGTTTGTTAAAAGAGCTGTTGAACATAAAGTAGCAGTAGTTCCAGGAAATGCTTTCTATGATGATGATAATAAACCATGCCAATCGTTTCGGATGAATTTTTCAACTCCAACTAATGAACAGATTATTAAAGGGGTCGCTATTTTAGGAGCGTTAATGCATGATTAAAAATATTGTTTTTGATATGGGAAATGTTATTTTGCGTTGGGATCCGCACTATATTGCTAGTAAATTATCAAATGATAGTTTAGAACAAGAAGTGATTGAAAGAGAGTTATTTGCTTCAAAACAGTGGCAAAAGCTAGATCAAGGACTACTCACCGTGGAAGAAGCCCTTAAGGAATTAAAAACCGACAATCCGCAGTTGATTAGACATGCATTATTGCATTGGTATGATTATTTTGAGCCTTTTGCTGAAATGGTAGCATTAGTTAAAGAACTAAAAGAGCAAGGTTATCATATTTATCTATTATCTAATTGCAGTCTCCAATTTGATGATTATTACCAAAATATCGAAGCTTTTAAATATTTTGATGATTTTTATATTTCTGCACGCTACCAATTATTAAAACCTGATCTTGAAATCTTCAAACATTTTCTTTCAAAATTTAATTTAAAGGCTGAGGAATGTATTTTTATTGACGATATAAAAGCTAATGTTGAAGGTGCAAAGATTGCTAAAATGCATGGTTATCAGCATAATGGAGATATCAAAAAGTTACGATTATATCTAAAAAAACAACATGATTTACCAATAAATTATTAATAATTCTTAAAAATACCATACTTTTCAACTGTTTTGGTTGACAATTAAGGGGAAAATGCTAGAATGCTAATAGACAAAATAATCGCTTATATTGGGAGAATTTAGATGGATAAACAAGAGGAAAATATGAGTAACACAAACGATACGATTGAATCAAAGCAAAAGTCAGAAATGACTAAAAAAGTAAGATCAGGGAAAAAAACAGGGGTACAAAAAAAGATTATTATTATTGGAATCTTAGTATCATTATTAGTCATTATTTATTTAATTGGAAGTTTTTATTTCAATAAGAAGTTTTTAAGTGGTACATACATTAATGATATCAATGTCAGTGGTTTAACATTAACTGAAGCGAATGAAAAGCTAGCGGAACAAATAGATGCTCGTTCTTTAAAATTGATTTTTAATGATGAAGCAACTGAAACAGTTTCAGGAAGCGAATGTGGAGTTCGCTATAATAGTAATAATAATGTTAAGAATATTTTGAAAAAGCAAAATTCTTTTGGGTGGATTGGAGCTTATTTTAATAAATCGAAAAATGTAGTTAATGATCTAGCTGAAGTTGATGAAACAGTTTTAAGAGCTAAGGTGGCTTCTTTGGGACATCTTCAAGAAGAGGTGCAAGTGGCACCGGTCGATGCTAAAGTGGAATATCTAAATAATGAGTTTACCATCACCAACGAGGTCAATGGTTCAACGATTGATCAAGAAAAACTAATTAGTGAAATAAAGTTAGCCTTTAGTGAAGGTAAAGAAAGTTTAAATTTAACGGAGAAAAAATGTTATGTAGAACCCGCTGTAAAAGCTAATGATGCGAAATTACAAAATTTATTAGATGCAGCTAGAAAGTATGCATCTGCGGCGATAACCTATAAAACACGTTCTGGAGATGTAGTGTTAGATGGTAGTACTTTGGTTACTTGGTTATCAATAGATGAAAGTGGTAATTATTATCGTGATGATGCTGTATTTAAAGAAAAAGTAACTGACTTTGTTGGAAATTTAGCGAAGAAAATTAACAGTGTTGGTGGAAGCCGAACTTTTGTTGGGGCTAATAATCGGACGATTACAGTTAGCGGTGGTAATTATGGTTTAAGACTCCAAAATAGTAAGGAAATAAGCGGTTTATTAGAAGATATTTATGCCAATAAAGTGGGTGTCAGAACACCTGTTACAACTGGTCGTGAAGCTTCTTCGGATAATGGTGGATTAGGTGATACTTTTGTTGAAATTGATTTATCAGGGCAACATATGTGGTATCATAAAAATGGTCAGATCGTATTAGAGTCAGATATTGTTTCTGGTACATACAATATTGCTGATCGCCGTACACCAGCGGGTGCCTATTATTTATATAATAAGGAAAGAAATCGTGTTCTTCGGGGAACAAAATTACCTGATGGAACATGGCCATATGAAACTCCAGTTTCTTATTGGATGCCTTTTAATAAAGGAATCGGGTTACATGATTCTTCAAGCTGGCGTTCTAAGTGGGGTGGAACTATTTATATGAACAATGGTTCTCATGGTTGTATTAATTTACCTACGGGAATTGCTTCACAATTATATAATAGTATTGAAGTTAATTGTCCTGTAGTTTGTTATTATTAATAATGTAAAACAGTCTTAAAATTGCTGCGATCTCAAAGAAAGTTTAAAAGAGTAGCCCTAATCCTTTTAAATTATTCAAAACGTATCAGTAAATAAGGCTGTTTTTATTGTTTAAATTATTAGTAATTAGTTATATACTTGAAGAAGAGAATAAAGGAGTTAAATGATGGAAAATTATGTAATAGATTTTGCAACTAAAATATTAAATATTGATAGTCCTACAGGTTATTGCAAAGAAGTTATTGAATTTGTTAAAAATGAAGTTGAACAATTAGGTTATCGTACAGGAATGAATAATAAAGGAAATCTTTATATTTATGTTGATGGCAAGAATGATAAAACAATTGGTTTATGTGCTCATGTGGATACTCTAGGCTTAATGGTTAGAAGTATTAGAGATAATGGAGAATTAGCTTTCACTAATGTTGGGGGTCCAATCGTCCCGACTCTAGATGGTGAATACTGTCGAGTAATTACACGTGAAAACAAAATTTATACAGGAACTATTTTAAGCAATTATCCTGCCGCTCATGTATATGAGGAATCAAAAACAGCTATTCGTAAATGTGAAAATATGCATATTCGATTAGACGAAGTTGTAAAAAATAAAGAAGATGTTACAGCTTTAGGGATTGATAATGGTGATTATATTGCTATTGATCCTAAAACAACATTACACTAATAGTGGTTTTCTTAAATCAAGATTTCTTGATGATAAATTAAGCGTAGCTTGCCTAGTTACTGTTTTAAAAGAATTGAAAGAAAAGAATATTGTTCCTGCCAACAATGTTATTATGATCATTTCAACTTACGAAGAAGTAGGGCATGGCAGTGCTAGTATTCCCGAAAATATTAGTGAATTGATTGCAGTGGATATGGGATGTATTGGCGATGATTTAGCATGTAGTGAATATGATGTGAGTATATGTGCAAAAGACTCTAGTGGACCATATGATTATGGGATTACTTCAAAGTTTATTGAACTTGCTAAAGCTAAAGGACTTAACTATGCAGTAGATATTTATCCATTCTATGGTAGTGATGTTAGTGCGGCCTTACGAGGTGGTAATGATATTAAGGGTGGTTTGATTGGACCGGGAGTACATGCTTCTCATGGGATGGAACGCTCTCATCAACAGGCTATCAACAATACGATTGAATTGATTTTGGCTTATCTACAGGCGTAGTAATACGCCTTTTCTTGTGTCAATATTTGAAAATCAAGCAATCGAGATAGAAAAAAGTTGTACTAAAAATAATGGAGGGATGAAAATGAAAGCATTAGCAAGTGATTTTGATAGAACACTATTTTTTTACGATGAGAGTGGTTCATATTATCGGTTAGAGGATGTTCAAGCCATCAAACATTTTCAAAGTCTAGGTAATTTATTTGGAGTTTGTACTGGTCGTTCATATAAAGGAATTGAGGATTTTAATCCTCATCAGATAGATTACGATTTTTATATTCTATGTTCAGGAGCAAAAATATTAGATAAGGAAGGAAATTTAATTTATCAAAAATTTATAGATAAAAAAATTGCTCAAAGTATTTATGAACAATACGAGGCTGTCGATACTAGTATTGTTTACCAAGGAGATATGTATGTACTTAATCGTACTTTTGATTTATCTCCACGGGTTAAACTAATTACATCATTTAATCAAGTTGGGGAGCAGTTTGAAGCTTTTTCTTTACATTTTAAAAATAATGATGAAGCTGGTAAAGAATACACTAAAATGATTGATATGTTTGGTGATGTTATTGATGTTTATCAAAATGAGCGGCACCTTGATTTTGCTGCGAAAGGATGCTCTAAAGGGAAGGGGATTAAACGAATAATTGAGTTCTATGGCTTAGCTTATGAAGACATGGCAGCTATTGGAGATTCATGGAACGATATCCCGATGTTAAAGAGTGTTATTAGTTTTCATGCATTCATATCTATTGTTATTTTATACATAATTTAATAAAAATAAAAGAAATTTCGACTATTATAAAATGCATTTCTTAATTTTAATTTAAGAATATGTATATTCTTTTACATTTAATCGTTCTCATCAAACAGTCAAGAATGTTGCCAAATATTTAGTTGACGGGATAGATGGATGTATTGAAGAATTAATTAAGTGTCACAAATAAATTTATTTGATATAATGTATCAGAGGTGGTTAAGGTGTTAAGTAAGTATCAAAGAATATCTCAGGATTTAATCGATAAAATAGATAAACAAGAAATCAAAGTACATTCATATTTGCCTAGTGAAAATGAGTTAATGAAGCTATATAATGCATCTCGTGATACTATCCGTAAGGCTTTGGATATTTTATTAAAAAATGGTTATATTCAAAAAAATAAAGGAAAAGGATCACTAGTTTTAGATGTTGATAAAGTCGCATTTCCAGTTTCTGGCGTAATGAGTTTTAAAGAACTAGCCAAGACTATTAATAGCGAGGTTGTTACTAAAGTTATTGAATTATCTTTAAACCCAGTTGATGTTCAAATGAAAAAAGAACTATATATGGATAGTGGTAATTATTATAAAATAAGACGAATTCGTTCATTTGATGATGAGCGGGTAATATTGGATACCGATTATTTAAATGCTAATATTGTTCCTAATATAACAGAAACAGTTGCTGCTGATTCACTATATAATTATATTGAAAATGAATTGGGTTTAAAAATCAGTTTTGCAAGAAAAGAGTTTACAGTTGTTAAGGCGACAGAAGAGGAAAAGAATTTATTAGATATGCATGAATATGATCTATTAGTATGTGTGAAATCTTATACATATTTAGAAGATGCTTCATTGTTTCAATATACGATTTCGAAACATCGTCCTGATAAGTTTAGATTTGTTGATTTTGCAAGAAGGACGCAACTTTAATGAGTTCTTTTTTAGGAGGGGCTATGACACAAAAAGATTATTTATTATTCCAAGACAATATTAGAAAAGAAAAAGCGAATTTAGATAGTAGGTCATTAAAAATTTCAATTGCTCGTTTAATTATTGGATTATTGATTGTTGGTTTTTTATTAGGAGGCAATTTTACTAATAATCAGTTATTAGTATATTCATCATTAATTTGGATTGCTATTTTTATTATTTTAATAGTTATTCATAGTAAAATAACGGAACGATTGAGTTATTTAAATGCTCAAGCAATTGTAATTCAACGTTATTTAGATCGCTATAATAATGATTGGAAAGCTTTTGATGAAACGGGACTAGACTATGTTGATAATGTTACTGGGGTGATGAAGGATTTAGATTTAGTGGGAAAGAATTCATTGTTCCAATATTTTAATGTTGCAAGTACGATTCGTGGTAAGAAATGTTTGCTTGATAAATTAACGCGTACAAGTTTTAATGAAAAAGGTATTATTGAAGAGCAAAAAGCTGTTTTAGAATTATCGAATAATAATAATTTTGTTTTATCATTGGAAACCTATGGCAGAATGCTTGAAAAACCTAAAGTTAATGAACGAATTATTGAGGATTTTGTTAATAATTTAGGAAAAAATAAAGTTAAACGGAGCTGGGGGTTTGCTATATATTTAATTCCGATACTTACGATTATTACCATTGTCATGTTTCTTTTCGAATTTTATTTCAAGTTATCAGTAATTTTAGTGCCAGTGCTAATTTTTGGACAACTGATTATTGCAATTATAAATCTAAACAGTCATGGAATAATTTTTGAGCAAGTTTCTAAATTATCACATTGCTTGAATAATTATCAAAATATTAGTCATCTGATTAAACAATCCACTTTTACATCACCTTTTTTGGTAGAGTTACAAGCAAGATTAGAGGCTTCAAGTATAGCTTTTGATGAACTAAAAAGTCTTAGTAGTGCTGTTAAGCAACGGAATAATCTTTTGGCATTCATTTTATTAAATGGACTTTTGTTATGGGATATCAATTGTAAAGAACGATATGATCGTTGGGTTAAGCAATATGCTAGTTCAATTGAGCGGTGGTTAGATGCAATTGGCGAATTTGAAGCTTTAACGAGTTTACAAGTATTACTCCATACTAAAGATGTTACTTGTTTTGCGAATTTTCATGGTGATCAAACTACATATTTAGAATTTGGTGAAGCTTATCATCCATTGATGCCAAATGAACAAGCTGTTGCTAATAGTTTTATGATGAATCACCAAGTATGTGTAATTACAGGCTCAAATATGTCTGGAAAAACGACTTTTTTAAGGACGATTGGGATTAACCTTGTACTAGCGTATGCAGGCGGACCAGTTATGGCAAAATCATTTGATTGCTCATTGATGCAAATTTTTACTTCGATGAGAATAGAAGATGATCTTAATGGGATTTCATCATTTTATGCTGAATTATTAAGAATAAAACAAATCGTTGAAGCTAATCGTCAAGGTAATTTGATGATTGCGTTAATTGATGAAATTTTTAAAGGTACTAATTCAAAAGATCGAATCATTGGAGCACAAGAAACGGTCAAGCAATTGTCAACAAATAATATTTTCACATTTATTACAACTCATGATTTTGAATTATGTGAATTAGAAAATGAGATTTCATGCAGTAATTATCATTTTAATGAATATTATCAAGGAGATAAGATTAAATTCGATTATTTAATTAAATATGGTCGAAGTCAAACAACAAATGCACAATATTTATTGAAGATGGTTGGAATTACAAAGGAAGTTTAGCTTCCTTTTTTATTTTATTAAAAATGTATTGACTTACATATACGTACAAGTTATTATATAATTACAAAAGATGTACGTACATGTAAAAAAAGGAGAAAAAAGATGGGAAAATTCAGTAGTGATGCAAGTAAACTTTTAGAATTTGTTGGCGGTAGAGAAAATATTAGAGCAGTTAGTCATTGTGTTACTAGAATGCGTTTTGTTTTAGGGGATGAGAGTAAAGCTGATGTAGACAAGATTGAAACCTTGGGGAGTGCTAAAGGTACATTTACACAAGGCGGTCAATTTCAAGTGATTATTGGTAATGATGTTCAAGAATTTTATAATGAGTTTATTAAGATTGCTGGAATTGAAGGGGTTAGTAAAGAGCAAGTAAAAAGTGATGCTAAATCAAATCAAACCTGGCTTCAAAGATTAATGGGAAATTTAGGGGAAATCTTTGCTCCATTAATTCCTGCATTGATCTGTGGAGGGTTGATTCTAGGATTTAGAAATGTGATTGATTCAATTGCAATGTTTGAAAATGGAACAAAAACATTAGTTCAAATTTCACAATTTTGGAGTGGTGTAGACTCATTTTTATGGTTAATTGGTGAAGCAGTATTCCATTTTTTACCTGTTGGTATTTGCTGGTCAATAACTAAAAAGATGGGAACTAGTCAAATTCTAGGTATTATTTTAGGAATTACATTAGTTTCTCCACAATTATTAAATGCTTATTCAGTAGCTTCAACAGCAGCTAAGGATATACCAGTCTGGGATTTTGGATTCGCCCAAGTACAGATGATTGGGTATCAAGCACAAGTTATTCCTGCAATGATGGCGGGATTTACTCTAGTTTATTTGGAGAAGTTCTTTAGAAAAGTTTCGCCTGAAGCAATTAGTATGATTATTGTACCATTCTTTTCGTTAGTGCCTGCGGTAATAGTTGCGCATACTGTAGTGGGACCAATTGGATGGGTAATCGGTAACTTTATTTCTGATGTGGTTTATGGTGGTCTTACATCTAACTTTGGCTGGTTATTTGCAACATTATTTGGTTTTGTATATGCACCATTGGTAATTACTGGATTGCATCATATGACTAATGCGATTGATATGCAACTAGTAAGTATGTTTAAAGGAACGATCTTATGGCCAATGATTGCATTATCTAATATTGCTCAAGGATCATCTGTTTTAGCGATGATAGTTTTGCAAAAGAAAAATGAAAAAGCTCAACAAGTTAGTATCCCGGCATGTATTTCTTGTTATTTAGGGGTTACTGAGCCTGCCTTGTTTGGAGTCAATTTAAAATATATGTTTCCTTTTGTGTGTGGGATGATTGGTTCTGCAATTGCCGCAACGTTTTCGGTAGCAACAGGGACAATGGCAACTTCAGTTGGAGTTGGTGGAATTCCTGGAATCTTATCAATTATTCCAAAATATATGGGAAACTTTGCTATTGCGATGATTATTGCAATTGTGATTCCATTTGTTTTAACATATATTGTTGGTAAAAAGAAATTAACAGATAAAGACTTAGGAATTGAAACAGATATAATTGATAATGAGAAATTTGTATCACCAATGACTGGAAAACTAATTAAGATTGAGGATGTAGAAGATCAAGTTTTTGCAACCAAAGCAATGGGTGATGGATTTGCAATTGAATTAACAGATAGTGATGTTCTAGCTCCAGTTAGCGGAGAAATCGTAATGACATTTCCTACTAAACATGCTTATGGCCTAAGAGGTAATAATGGTGTAGAAATCTTGATTCATCTTGGAATGGATACAGTACAGTTAGAAGGTAAAGGATTTGAATCATTTGTTAAAGTTGGTGAATATATAAAACAAGGAGATAAATTAGCTAAAGTCGATATTGCTTATATTAAAGAACATGGGAAGTCAATAGTCTCACCGGTCATTTTTACAAGTGGAGAAAAGATTAGTATATTAAAAGAAAATTGTAACATCAAAAAATTAGAAACAGAAATTATTAAAATTGATTAAAGGAACGAGGAAAAATATGTATTACGAAGATAAAGTCATCTATCAAATTTATCCAAAATCATTTAAAGATACTAATGGTGATGGAATCGGAGATATTAAGGGAATTACTGAAAAATTAGATTACCTGCAAACACTTGGAATTGATATGATTTGGATGTGTCCGATTTTTGCTTCACCACAACGGGATAGTGGTTATGACATCAAAGATTATTATAGTATTGATCCAATTTTTGGAACCATGGAAGATCTTGAATTATTAATTGCAGAAGCTAAAAAAAGAAATATTTATTTAATGTTTGATATGGTATTTAACCACACTTCAACAGAACATATTTGGTTTCAAGAAGCTTTAAAAGGAAACTCGAAATATAAAAACTATTATTTTTTTAAAAAAGGTAAAAATGGGAATTTGCCTACTAACTGGGATTCTAAATTTGGTGGAAAAGCCTGGAAATATGTTCCTGAATTTGATGAATATTATTTACATCTTTATGATGAAAAACAAGCTGATTTAAATTGGGAGAATGAAGAAGTTAGAAATGAATTGATTAAAATTGTGAACTTTTGGTTAAAAAAGGGAATTCGGGGATTCCGTTTCGATGTCATAAATAATATTGATAAACGAGTTTTTGCAGATAGTCCTGATGGATTGGGAAAACAATTTTATTGCGATCAGCCTAAAGTTCATAAATATCTTCATGAAGTCAACACCCGTTCATTTGGTCGAGTAGCTGGTTGTATTACGGTTGGAGAAATGTCAGCCACTAGTGTTGAAAATTGTATTGGTTATACTAATCCCCAAAATAAAGAATTAGATATGGTTTTTAGTTTTCACCATTTAAAAGTTGATTATGTTAATAAAGAAAAATGGACATCAATGCCATTTGATTTTCAAGAATTGAAAGAACTTTTGAATACGTGGCAAGTAAGAATGCAAGAAGGACAAGGCTGGAATGCCTTATTTTGGAATTGTCACGATCAGCCACGAAGTGTTTCTAGATTTGGAGATGATAAAAAATTTCGAGTTCATTCTGCAAAGATGTTGGCAACGGCAATTCATTTAATGCGTGGTACACCGTATATTTATCAAGGCGAAGAAATTGGAATGACTAATCATTACTTTACAAATATTAATCAATATCGAGATGTTGAAAGCATTAATGCTTACCACATTTTAAAAAATCAAGGTCTTGAAGAAAAAGAGATTCATCAAATTTTACAAGATAAATCACGGGATAATGCACGTACTCCAATGCAATGGGATGAAAGTGTAAATGGTGGTTTTTCTGATGGAACACCATGGCTTCAAGTCAATACTAATTATCAAACAATAAATGTGAATGCGGCACTTAAAGATACTGATTCGATTTTTTATCACTACCAAAAGCTAATTAAATTGAGAAAGGAATATAAAATAATCAGTACTGGTGAATATATTCCTATTCTTGAAAATCATCCACAAGTATTTGGTTATAAACGTAGTTTAAATAATCAAGAATTAATTGTTTTAAATAATTTTTATGTTCAAGATGTTCTCCTAAATCTTGATGTAATCAATTATCAAGTTTTAATTAATAATTATAATGAAATTGATTTAACAAACCTTTGTTTAAAACCTTATCAAAGTGTTGCTTTGTATAAAAAAGAAGTTTAGTTTCTTAGTGAAATTAAACTTCTTTTTGTAACTGCTGAAATTGATATTGGTAATGTTTGTCTTAGGGTAAATCTTTTTATGCGTGATAATTTTTTATCTTTAAGAAGGATTTAATGCAAAGTCGTGCAATCATTTGTTAAATAAAGTAGAATATTTTAAATAAAATATATTTGGAGGATAGTATGAAGATAGGATTTGATAATAATAAATATTTAACGATGCAATCATCGCATATTAAAGAAAGAATTAATCAATTTGGTGATAAATTGTATCTTGAATTTGGTGGTAAATTGTTTGACGACTATCATGCTTCAAGAGTTTTACCAGGGTTTGCCCCAGATAGTAAGTTGCAGATGCTATTACAATTAAAAGATCAAGCAGAAGTAGTTATTGCAATTTCTGCCAGTGATATTGAACGTAATAAGGTTCGGGGCGATTTAGGTATTACTTATGATAATGATGTTTTACGTCTAATTGAAATATATCGAGCAAAGGGACTATATGTGGGAAGTGTAGTAATCACTCAGTATGATGGTCAAAAAGCAGCGGATATTTTTAAAAGCCGATTGGAAAAAAGAAATATTGCCGTGTACTTACATTATTTGATTGATGGTTATCCAACTAATACTAAAAGAATCATTAGCGAGGAAGGGTTTGGAAAAAATGATTATATTGAAACTACTAAGCCGCTGGTAGTTGTAACAGCTCCGGGCCCAGGAAGTGGTAAAATGGCAACATGTTTATCACAACTATACCATGAACATATTCGCGGTATTAAAGCTGGGTATGCAAAATTTGAAACATTCCCAATTTGGAATTTAGCATTAAATCATCCAGTTAACTTAGCCTATGAAGCTGCTACTGCTGATTTAAATGATGTAAATATGATCGATCCTTTTCATCTTGAAGCATACAATAAAGTAACTGTTAATTATAATCGTGATATTGAAATCTTCCCAGTATTAAAGAATATGTTTGAAGAAATATATGGAACTAGTCCATATAACTCACCAACTGACATGGGTGTTAATATGGTAGGTTTTTGTATGAGTGATGACGAAGCTTGTAAGGAAGCTAGTCGCCAAGAAATAATTCGTCGTTACTATAATACAATGAATCGCTATGTTCGTGAAGAGTGTTCATTAGACGAAGTTAATAAGCAAGAACTTGTTATGAATCAGGCAAAGGTTGTAGTTGAAGATCGTAAGTGTGTTGCGGCTGCAAACCAAAAGTCGAAAGAAGCTAATTGTTATGCAGGAGCAATCGAATTAGATGATGGAACAATCATTACAGGTCGTACATCTGATTTCATGGGATCATGTTCTGCAATTTTAATCAATGCTATTAAATATTTAGCTAATATCAGTGATGATGAACATTTAATTTCACCAACAGCCTTTGGTCCAATTCAAAATTTAAAGACTGAATATTTAGGAAGTGTTAATCCACGTTTACACAGTGATGAAATATTGATTGCATTATCATTAAGTGCTGTTAATAATGACAAAGCTAAGTTAGCGCTACAACAATTACCTAAACTACAGGGGACCCAAGCGCACATTACTTCTTCTATCGGACCAATGGATGCTAAAGTTTTTAGTAACCTTGGAATTCAAGTAACGTATGATGCTAAAAAATTGTAATGTAAAAATATCAAAAATGATATGATAACCTCCTAATAGACAGTGTAAATAATTAAACACTGACTAGGAGGTTTTTATATTTTGATAAGACAAAAGGATTTTTAGAAATCATACTATTAATAATACTTGTATAGTTTAAAAAATGGTTTTTTTAGTAAAAGAAAATGGACTGCGCAAGCACGGAACAGTCCATTAACCAGAAAGGAGGTGTTTTACATGTTAAGACAAATCAGAGTAATGCTACAAGTAAAAAAGATAGTCAAACTATATTATCAAAATTGAATTTTAATAACATAAATCTTTCAAATACGCCACAAACAGTAGCTAATTGTAATGATTTTTTTAGATAGTGTACTTTCGTTTACAACTATTAAACAATTAGATGAATGGATAGCAGAGCAAGGAATTGATGTGGCATCGTATAATGGCTGGTATAAAAACAACGACTGTTTCGTGATAGTAACGAGGAAATATATTTAGCTGAGGGTGATAAAGTATTGACTGCAGCACAAGTTGAAGCCAAAAAATTATGTAGTGAAGTCAATGGAGCGACAAAATTAGATGATATTGCCTTAAAAGATAGCGATGGTAAAATTTTAAAAAGAACGGCCTTGAAAGGGGAGCTGGTCAGTATCTATCCTAATGATACACGTGATGATGTCGGTTTCTTTTGTTATAAGGTAGAGGATGGTTCATGTTATGTTATATATGAAAATGGTAAATTGTATATATCTAAAGACGAAGTCTATTATATGGATAATATCGCTGATCGTGTCCGACGGGGTTTTTTAATATTGTTTGGTGATATGTGGGAAGAATATTTCAGCAAGAGTGGAAAAGTTGTAATGGATTCTAATGGACCGAATTTTGGTATTAAATATGAAGCCAAACTAAAAGAAATGGGAATTGATATTAGTTTATGTTCATTTAGAATTTATGTGAGTGATCATGGTAAAAATGGTGATGGATCTGACGCAACATTTACTTTAACGGTTTCAAGCAAACGGATTACAAATGAAATGGCTGAAACTAAAGAAGAATTTCAAATAACTCGTTATATTTTTACTGGAGGTATTAAAGAGGGAAATTATTCAAAATATACCGGAACAGCCAAAGCTGTTTTAAAAAGTGAGAACGACACGAGTGGTATAAGACATAATTATGCAGTTATTGAAGCTAATGCGAATTCTTTAAAACCAGTTAAATAAATTAATCATCGATTATAATAATTGATGATTTTTTTGTTTATAAAGATTGATTTAATATATTTTAAACATGTTTTTAACTTGTATGTTATAATTATGTTAAGCAATGAAAAGTCATTGTATACAATAAAGGAGGGGTTTGATGAATTTTTTATTTATATCACCAATGTTTCCCAAGAATTATTGGAACTTTTGTGATCGAATGAAAAACCATGGTGTTAATGTTTTGGCAATTGGGGACATGCCAAACGAAAGTATTAGTGAAGAACTTAAAAATTCAGTTACTGAATACTGTTATGTTAATAACATGGAAAATTACGATAATGTATATCGTTGTGTAGCATATTTAGCAAGTAAATATGGAAAAATTGACTGGCTTGAGTCAAATAATGAATATTGGTTAGAACTCGACGCCAAATTAAGAACAGATTTTAATGTCAATACGGGGATGAAAGAAGATATTACCAAGATTTTTAAAACTAAGTCAGGAATGAAAGCTTATTATCAAAAAGCTGGAGTAAAAACAGCTCGCTATCATCTTGTCAATACTTTAGAAAATGGTAGGAAGTTTATAAGTGAAGTGGGTTATCCCGTTGTTGTTAAACCTGACAATGGCGTCGGAGCAGCTGCGACATATAAAATTAATAATGATCAAGAGTTGGAGGAGTTCTATAATATTGATCATATTACCCAATATATTATGGAAGAATTTGTTAATGGTTTGATTCTTTCATATGATGGAATTGCTAATAATGAGCATCAGGTATTATTTGAAACATCACATGTTTTTCCTAATTCAATTATGGATGTAGTTAATAATCATAGTAATATTCACTATTATTCTTTGCGAAAAATTCCTGAGGAATTACAAAAATTAGGGCGTAGTGTAGTAAAGGAGTTTCCAGTGAACGCTAGATTCTTTCACTGTGAGTTCTTTCAATTATTAGAAGATCGACCTGGCTTAGGAAATAAAGGTGATTTTATTGGTTTAGAAGTTAATATGCGACCACCTGGTGGTTATACGCCAGATATGATGAACTGGGCTAATGATATTGATGTTTATAATATCTATGCAGATATGGTCACATACAATCATAGTGAATATTATACTAATCGTTCCTATCATTGTATCTATTGTGGACGCCGTGATGGCAAGAAATATTATTATAACGATGATGCTTTGATGGCAATGTATGGTAATCATATTGTAATGAACGAAAGAATGCCGGATATTTTATCAGGAGCGATGGGAAATTATACATATACTGCTCGCTTTGAAACAATGGATGAAGTAAATGATTTTATTGATAAGGTATTAAAGGAGGTCTGTTAATGAAAGTTGAATATTTTAAAGAATATAGTAATTGTTTAAATAGAGAAATGGAATTTAAAATTTATGGGCATACCGGCATTCCGCTATTAGTTTTTCCTGCTCAAGATGGTAGGTTTTATGATTTTGAGAATTTTGGTATGGTAAGTGTGATTGCAGACAAGATCGAAGCGGGATCAATACAAGTATTTTGTTTAGATAGTATTGATGGGGAATGTTGGTCTGATGAAGGCGGAAATGGACCGCATCGTACTTATATGATGGAGCAGTGGTACTATTATGTTATGAATGAACTAATTCCAAGAATTTTTGATATTAATGGTACTGGTCAAAAAATATATACTACAGGATGTTCAATGGGAGCGACTCATGCAGCTAATTTTATGTTTAGGCGACCTGATATATTTCAAGGATGCATTTGTTTGAGTGGATATTATGATAGTGATTTATTTTTTGGTAATTATCATGATGAGAGACTTTATAATAATAGTCCTATTCAATATTTAGAAGGAATGTCATATGATCATCCATATGTAGAAATGTACCGCCATTGTGATATTATTCTATGCTGTGGTCAAGGTGCCTGGGAAGATGAAATGATCTATTCAACTCATCGTATGCAAGAATTATTGGAGAATAAGGATATTCCAGCTTGGATTGATTATTGGGGATATGATGTTAATCATGATTGGGACTGGTGGCAAATTCAATTGCCGTATTTTATAAATCATATTTTATAGGGGGAATTACATATGAATGTAGTATTTATTTCACCGCATTTTCCTTTATATTTTCATAACTTTTGTTCTCGATTAAAAAACCGTGGAGTAAATGTTTTAGGAATTGGAGATGCTCAATATAGTGAGATTAGCAATGAAACAAAAGAAAGTTTAAGTGAGTATTATCGTGTTAATAGTTTGGAAAATTATGATGAAGTATATAAAGCGGTAGCTTATTATATTAGTAAGTATGGTCGAATTGATTTTGTTGAAAGTCAAAATGAATATTGGTTGGAGACTGATGCACGAATTCGCAGTGATTTTAATATATGCAGTGGTACTAAATTTGAAGATTTGGCAGTGATGAAATACAAATCAAAGATGAAAGCCGTTTATGAAAGTGTTGGTTTGAATGTGGCACGATATTGTCTAATTGATAATTTTGAAAATGCTTTGAATTTTATTGATGCGGTCGGGTATCCAGTTGTGGTAAAGCCGGATAATGGGGTTGGAGCTACATCTACTTATAAACTGAATAATCAAGCAGAATTAGAATATTTTTTTGCTACTAAAGATGAGCGTATTTATATTATGGAAGAATATGTCAACGGACATGTTGAAACTTTTGACGGAATTACCGACAGTAATAAAAATGTTTTAATCGCCAATAGCACGATTATGTTAAATTCAATTATGGATAATGTAAATGAGCATTGTGACACTGCTTTTTGTAATCGTTTTGTTGCTGGTAGTGATATAGAAGAAATTGGAACGAAAGTAGTTAAAGCTTTTGATACAAGAAGTCGTTTTTTCCATTTCGAATTTTTCAGACTTGATTCAGATAAAGAAGGTTTAGGGAAAAAAGGTGATTTAGTTGGTTTAGAAGTCAATATGCGAGCTCCGGGGGCTTATATGCCAGATATGATAAATTTCAGTTATGAAAGTGACGTTTATACAATTTGGGCTGATATGGTAATTTATGATAAATGTTTTATAGAACTAAAGCAGAAATATCTAGTTGCATATATTGGTCGTCGTAATGATATTGGTTATATGTTTGATCATGACCAGTTAATTAGTCAGTTCGGTGGAAATATTATGCTTGATGTTGATGTCCCTGAAGTTTTAAGTGCAGCGATGGGTAATCATGTTTACATGGTTAGAACAGAAAATCAAGAGCATTTAGACTATTTAATTAATGAATTTTTGAAGCGATGTGATGGTAGTAATTGGCGATAATTTAAATACATTTTTAAGGTGTTCAAGTTAAAAATATTACCATATTATCAATATTTGTTAAATTTGTGTTAAAATAAATTTCCTTTTTGAAATTTATATGCTATTATAAGGGCGGTTCAGTAATGAACCACTTTATCCCAAATGTGCATAAGCACAAAATGAAGGAAGAATTTATTCTTCCCTCCCCACAAAGTTAGGACATCCCAGTCCTAACTCCTTTTTATTTAAATAGTCTAGACAACTTTTTTTAAGACTGATATAATACTATGTATAGTGTCACGGCCCCTCTCCCATATAAACCGTGACACTTTTTCATATTTTGAAAAGCCTTTTATAAATATGAAAAAGAATAATTTTTAAAATTGATAATGCTAAGATAGTAATCAAGGAGGAATTTATACAATGAACTTTCCAAAGAATTTTTTATGGGGTGGTGCAATTGCTGCCAATCAAGCTGAAGGGGCTTATGATGAAGATGGGAAAGGGCTTAATGTTACTGACGTTAGTACAGGATTAATCAATGTACCTGACTATCGTGTTATTCCTGGTAAATATTATCCTAGTCATGAGGCCATTGATTTTTATCATCGGTATAAAGAAGATTTGCAATTGATGAGTGAGATGGGATTTAAGATTAAAAAGTGTTCGACAATATTTTTCAAAAAAACAAATCAGTTCTCTAGATTTCCAGCCACCATATTGTTCTACTAAATGTATTGGTGTTTCATAATGTGAAATCGTTATAACTGGTTCCATTCCCAGCTCCAGCATATAATTAAACATTTCCTCATAGTAATTTAACCCTGCTTCATTTGGCTCTTCATCATCACCATTAGGAAAAATACGCCCCCATGAAATACTTGTTCTAAAACCAAGTAGCTGGATAAACACCACTTAATGACAACATACAACCAATCTTTGCATCTGGAATAATTTCATGACACAGCTTATTTGCTCGACTACTTGCAACAAACATATTATGAGCCGCTTGAAATTTATCTTGTAGATTACTATCATGACGGATTGCTCCAGCAGCAAAAGGAATCGTATGAACATTATTTATTTCATTAAAAGTCATCCAATATTTTACTAAATCTTTATAAAACCTGAAGATGTAATGGGTGCTTATAATTTACGTCGCCGTTCATTATTTTTCAGTGATGTGATGATTAGAGGTAAATATCCAAGTTATATTAAACGAATTTTTGAGGAAAATAATATTCAGTTGGACACACGTCCTGAAGATTTTGAATTAATTAAAGATTACCCTTCACAATATTTAGGATTTAGTTATTATCGAACAACAACATATGAAGATGGAATGCCAATTTTAGGTAATACTGGCGGTGTCATTGGAAAAGCTAATCCATATTTAAAAGAAACACCATGGGGCTGGCAAATTGATCCTTTAGGATTACGTTATGTATGCAATGAGCTTTATGATCGCTATCAAGTACCTTTGTTTATTGTAGAAAATGGAATGGGAAATATTGATCAGATTGAAGTGGATGGCTCAATCAATGATGATTATCGAATTGCCTATATTCGAGATCATCTCGAAGCTTTAAAGGAAGCAATTAAAGATGGTGTTGATTTGATTGGATATACTTACTGGGGTCCTATTGATATTGTTTCAGCAGGTACTGGCGAAATGAAGAAACGTTATGGTTTTATCTATGTTGATAAAGATAATCAAGGTCATGGAACTTTAAAACGTTCTAAAAAGAAATCATTTGAATGGTTCAAAAAAGTTATTGCCTCTAATGGTGATGATTTAAGTTAATTGTATTATTAAAGAAAATATAGTAAGATAAAGGAGCGAAAAAACGCTCTTTTATTATATTGGGGGAAGAATGATGAATTTAAAATTAGTGATTTTTGATATGGATGGTTTAATGTATGATACTGAACAAATTGGAATGGATTGTTTAATCAATGCAGCTCAAAAATTTGGTTATGTTATTGATCAAGAATTTGGATTAAGTTCAATTGGCATGAATGCTAATGATTACCAAAAATTAGTTAAAGAAAAATTTGGTGCTGATTATCCTTATGATCTAATTAGTAAAGAATCACGTAAAACACGAATGGCTTATTTAAGAAAAAATGGAATGATAATCAAACCTGGTTTATGTGAATTAATAAATTATTTACAAAAAAAAGAAATTAAGCTTGCTTTAGCATCATCGTCAAGTAAAGAGACAATCGATGAGTATAATCATCTTGCTGGATTTGATAATGTCTTTGATTACATTATTGCTGGAAATATGGTTGAACATAGTAAGCCGGATCCGGAGATCTTTTTAAAAGTGCTTGAACACTTTGAGTTGAAAAAAAATGAAGCTTTGATTTTAGAAGATTCTCGTAATGGAATCATGGCCGCTCATAATGCAAATATTCCCGTGATCTGTGTACCTGATTTAGTTAAACATGGTCAAGATATTACTAAATTAACATATGCCACATTACCTTCATTGAATGAAGTTAAATTAGAAATTGAAAAGATAATCACTAAATAAAACAATGATATTGGAATTGGTGATTTTTGATATGGATGGTTTAATGTTTGATACAGAACCATTGGGAGCAGTCTGTTTTGCAAGAGCGGCTAAACAATTTGGATACATAATTGAAGAAGAATTTCGCTATAAGCTGATTGGAATCAATGCCAATGATCATTATGCTTTGATGAAATCAAAATTTGGTCAAGATTGTCCGGCAAAAGAGATTCATGAATTATCAAAAAAACTTAGAAGCGATTATTTATATAAGCATGGGATCGTAATTAAACCTGGCTTATTTGAATTAATCACATATTTAAAGAATAAAGGAATAAAAATAGCAGTTGCATCTTCTTCTGCCTATAGTAAGATTAATGAATATTTAGCTTTAGCTGGTTTAAAGAATATTTTTGATTTGATTGTTGGCGGTGATGATCTTGAACATGGTAAACCAGATCCGGAAATTTTTTTAAAAGTTTTAAAATATTTTAAAATAGCGGCTGATCATGCTCTTGTTTTAGAAGATTCAACAAATGGAATATTGGCAGCAAATGCCGCTAATATTCCAGTGGTTTGTGCTCCAGATTATCTTCCTAATTGTAAAGAAGTATTAGCTCGTACATCTGCTGTATTACCATCATTAGTCGAGGTGAAAAATGAGATTATGAAAATTTTTGAGGAAAATCGGGTATGCAGTTTTTTGTAAATGAAATGAATTTGTGCGGTATTAAAAAATAAGGATAATAATTATATATTATAATGATATATCACTAATTATATTATGTTCATTTAGGTAAAGCAGATGTAAAAAAATAGAGGATATTTTAAGGAAATGTTACTTTTTGGGTAACGTTTTTTGAAGATACTAATGGTGTCTATTTAGTGCCGGCCTTTACAGGAATGGGTGCTCCATATTGGGATCCTTATGCTCAAGGAACTATTGTTGGACTGACAAGAGGTTGCAGTAAAGAACATTTTATTAGAGCAGCTTTAGAATCTATTGCATATCAAACTAATGATGTTTTAAAAGCAATGCAAGAAGATACTGGGATTGAGTTGAGATGTTTAAAAGTAGATGGTGGGGCAAGTCAAAATGATTTTCTAATGCAATTTCAAAGTGATATATCAAATTGTAAAGTTCATTGTCCACAGGTTGTAGAAACGACAGCATTAGGAGCAGCATATTTGGCAGGTTTAGCAACAGGTTTTTGGGCTAGTAAAGAGGAGATAAAGAATAATTGGAAATTAAATTATGAATTTGTTCCAAGGATCAACAAATCTAGACGTGAAAAAAGTCTGGAAGGATGGGCTAAGGCTGTACGTTTTGCGTTAATGTGGAAAGATGCTTAGGAGAGCAAGGCTCTCTTTTTTATTTTAGTAGTTATAGTTTCCTAATTTTTTGGTGCATATCAGTTGTAAATAAATACAAATGATGGGTATGATAATAATATAAAAAATAAGGAGACTGAAAAAATGAGTAAAATTATTGTAATTGGGGCAAATCATGCAGGAACAGCTGCGATTAATACGATTCTAGATAACTATGAAGATGACGTAGTTGTTTTTGATGGAAACAGCAATATTAGTTTTTTAGGGTGTGGAATGGCATTATGGATCGGAAAACAAATTGATGGACCAGAAGGACTATTTTATTCAAGTAAAGAATTATTGGAAGAAAAAGGTGCAATTATATACATGGAAACGATAGTGGAACATGTTGACTATGAAAAAAAGATTGTCTATGCAAAAGGTAAGGACGGTAAAGAGTATCAAGAAAGTTATGATAAATTAATTTTAGCATGTGGATCTTTACCAATGCGTCCAACGATTCCTGGTAGTGATTTAGAAAATGTTCAAATGGTAAAATTATATCAAAATGCTCAAGATGTAATTGAAAAATTAAATAATCCTGAGTTAAAAAACATTGTAGTAGTTGGTGGTGGCTATATTGGTGTAGAACTGGCTGAGGCATTTAGACGTTGTGATAAAGAGGTTACTTTAATTGATTGTGCTGATACTTGCCTTGGAGCGTATTATGACCATTCATTTACTGATTTAATGAATCAAAATTTAACAGAACATGGAATTAAATTGGCATTCAATCAATCTGTTTTAGAAATTAAGGGTAATCAAAAAGTTGAATCAGTTGTAACAGATAAAGGTGAATATGCTGCAGATATGGTTATTTTAGCGGTTGGCTTTAAACCTAATAATGAGTTAGGAAAAGATGTACTTAAACTATATTCTAACGGGGCATATTTAGTAAACAAAAAACAAGAAACATCATTAAAAGATGTGTATGCAATTGGCGATTGTGCGACTGTTTATGATAATACGATTGATGATGTTAACTATATCGCATTGGCAACAAATGCAGTTCGTTCGGGAATTGTTGCTGCTCATAATGTTTGTGGTCAACCACTAGAAAGTATTGGAGTTCAAGGCTCAAATGGAATTTGTATCTATGATTTAAAGATGGTATCAACGGGGTTAACTTTATCAAAAGCAAAAAAATTAGGTTTTAAGGCTACTTCAGTATCATATCGTGATCTTCAAAAACCGGCATTTATAAAAGAAAATCAAGAAGTAATGATAGAAATTGTTTATGATGAAGAAACAAGGCGGATTTTAGGGTGTCAAATGGCATCAAAATATGATATTTCGATGGGAATTCATATGTTCTCATTAGCGATTCAAGAGCATTTGACAATTGATAAATTGGCATTGCTTGATATCTTCTTCTTGCCACATTTTAATCAACCTTATAATTATATAACAATGGCTGGATTAACTGCTAAATAGAAATAACAAAAATACATCTCAATGATTTGCATCAAAAGCAATTTTTGGATGTATTTTTATTGTGCTGAAGTATCTATGTTAATCAATATTATGAGGTATAGAAAATGAATAATATTGTTGATAAATATAGAATACTTGTTTGTAATTATAAAATTTCATTTATTTAATCGAAAAGGTTATAAGAAATTGGTGAAAAAACTAAAAAAAGGTGATGAACTTTATATTAAATCTATTGATCGATTAGGACGTGATTATGATGAAATTATTGAACAATGGCGATATTTGGTAAAGAAGAAAGAAGTGGAGATTATTGTGTTAGATTTTCCACTTTTAGATACTAGAAATCAAGTTAATGGTATTACAGGAAAATTCATTGCTGATTTAGTATTGCAGGTATTGTCGTATGTCGCACAAATAGAAAGAGAAAATACAAAACAAAGACAAGCAGAAGGGATTAAGGCTGCAAAAGAAAAAGGGGTCAGATTTGGACGCCCTCAATTACCTTATCCAGAAAATTTTGAAGAGATTTATTTGTGTTATAAGGAAAAACAGATAAGCAAAAGAGAGTGTGCAAGACGGTTAAGTACCAATCATACGACATTTTCTAATTGGGTAAATCGGTATGAATTAAAAAAAGAATAGAAAAATAGAAGTATTTGTAAAATAAGGTAGATTTTTTTATCCACGATTGACAAACATGGTAGACTTTTATTTCCGTGTATTATTTCCAATAATTATGCTAGAAACACATAAAAATATAACTGTATTTTTCTATTAATTATTATATATAAAGTGGAAAATAATGTCTACTTTATTTTCCATCGGAAAGATAGCTGTACTTTTCTGGATTTTGAAACTAACCTAACATCGGTTAAGTTAGAAAGGAAGGAGGAAAACGAGGTGCAGTTGAAGGTTTCTACTGATTATGCAATACGAATAGTTCTATATATCGCTATAAAAAAGGATATTGTCCAGTCGAAAGAATTATCAGAAACACTTGGGATTCCCCAAAGTACAGTATTTAAAATCGGGAAGAAACTAAGTGATAATGAAATAATTAGCATTGCTACAGGGATACAGGGAGGATTTAAATTAAAAAAACACCCAAAGGATATAAGTATTTTTAGCATTATAGATATATTTGAGCCAACGATAAGAATTAACAGTTGTCTTGAGGATTGATAATATAAAGACAGCCCCATTAAATGTAGTGAACCCTTCTAGTTGGTTGTGATGTGTACCCAGTTTTCTGGATACGTTTAAATTTAGTTTTAAAAAAATTATGCCATGGATGCTAATCTGTATAAAACAGGTGGCATCCATTTTGTTTTTTCTGTATTCTTTTATTGCAGTAGAAAACTCTTAAAATGAATTGTATTCATTTTCATACCCATAATAGACTTCATTTTTTAATCGGCCAAAGAAAGTTTCCGTTACCGAATTATCATAACAGTTTCCTTTTCTAGACATTGATTGTATTATACTGTGTTCTTTTAATGAATTGATATAATGAGCATGTTGATATTTCCATCCCTGATCTGAGTGGAAAATCAATCCTTCAAGGATGGGAAACTTTTCATATGCCTGAGTTAGCATATTTGTAATTTGTTTAAGATTAGGATGCGGTGATAAATCATAGGAAATAATCTCATTTGTAAACCTATCTAATATTGGAGAAATATAACATTTTCCCCATGCAAAATTGAATTGAGATACATCAGTAGTCCATTTTTGTAATGGTCTACTCGCATTAAAATTCTATTAATAATATTATCTGCTACATTCCCTTTATAAGAATGGTATCTCTCTTTAGGACGTTTACCTAATAATCCCATATTATGCATAAGTCGTTACACTCTCTTATGATTTACCAGATAACCGCGATTTAGAAGCTCTCTATGAACTCGACGAACTCTATAGCGTCCCCTTATTTTGATCAAAGATTTCTTTTATCAGTTTCATCATCTCATGCCTTTAGAAGATGCTTTAATCGATATCCTTTTTCACGAATTTCTTTAACGATTGCTGCTCTTAAACGTATTAGTTCTTCTTTCTCAGGAGGAGTAAGTTCACTTGATATTATAGATTTTTTCAGAGGCTGCTCCTTACTATGTCGT
>OKGS01000102.1_pt1 | contig 37606 bp, 42 predicted proteins | sample 1613341 | NCBI WGS metagenome assembly OKGS01 (sample SAMN04436849, study PRJEB24849) | human gut metagenome | biome: human gut; feature: NICU; material: stool | host: Homo sapiens | place: USA: Saint Louis, MO | collected 2011-09-09 | reverse complement strand
CGCGCACGCCGACGTTCACGACCTTGGTGTGGAACGGCGCGTACTGGTCGGAGATATGGGTGTAGAACGTCCGCCCTGGGCTGCTGCCGTATTTCGGATTGATGTGGCCGGTGCTCTCGGCCTTGCTGCCGGTGCGGAAGTTCTGGCCGTCCGACGATGACGTGGTGCCGTCGCCCCAATGCTCGGCGAAGGGATGTCGGAACTGCGCGTTGACCAGCTCGGCCAGTGCCGCCCCGTAGGTTTCGTCGCGGATGTGCCAGGCTTGCAGCCAGGCCAGCTTGGCGTAGGTCGTGCCGGGGCACGATTCCGCCATCTTGGTCAGGCCCAGGTTGATCGCGTCGGCGAGGATCGTGGTCAGCAACAGGTTTTTGTCCTTGGCCAGGTCGCCTGACTTCAGGTGGGCGAAGTGCCGGGTGAAGCCCGTCCATTCGTCTACCTCCAGCAGCAATTCGGTGATCTTGACGTGCGGTAGGATCATCGCCGTCTGGTCGATCAGGGCCTGTGCGGTATCGGGCACCGCCGCATCGAGCGGCGTGATCTTCAGGCCCGACTCCGTGATGATGGCGTCCGGCAGCTCGTTGGCCAGCGCCATGCGGTTGACGGTGGCGAGCTGCGTTTCCAGCAGCGTCAGCCGGTCATGCAGGTACTGGTCGCAATCGGTGGCCACGGCCAGCGGCAATTCGCTGGCCTGCTTGAGGCTGGCGAATTTCGCGGGCGGCACCAGGTAGTCCTCGAAGTCCTTGAACTGGCGCGAGCCTTGCACCCAGATGTCGCCGGAGCGCAGCGCGTTCTTCAGCTCCGACAGCGCGCACAGTTCGTAGTAGCGCCGGTCGATGCCGGTGTCGGTCATCACCAGCTTCTGCCAGCGCGGCTTGATGAACTCGGTCGGCGCGTCGGTGGGCACCTTGCGGGCGTTGTCGCTGTTCATGCTGCGCAGCACCTCGATGGCGTCGAGTACGTCCTTGGCGGCGGGCGCGGCCCGCAACTTGAGCACGTCGAGAAATTCCGGCGCGTAGCGGCGCAGCGTGGCGTAGCTCTCGCCGATGCGGTGCAGGAAATCGAAGTCCTCGGGTTGCGCGAGCCGCTGCGCTTCGGTGACGCTCTCGGCGAAAGCATCCCAGGACATGACGGCCTCGATGGCGGCGAACGGATCGCGGCCCGCTTGCTTGGCCTCGATCAGCGCCTGGCCGATGCGCCCGAACAGCCGCACCTTGGCATTGATCGCCTTGCCGGATGCCTGGAACTGCTGCTGATGCTTGTTCTTGGCGGCATTGAACAGCTTGCCCAGGATGCGGTCATGCAGGTCGATGATTTCGTCGGTGACGGTGGCCATGCCCTCGATGGCGAGCGCCACCAGGGTCGCGTAACGCCGCTGCGGCTCGAACTTCGCCAGGTCGGCGGGCGTCATCTGGCCGCCCTCGCGGGCGATCTTGAGCAGCCGGTTCTGGTGAACCAGCCGCTCGATGCCGGAGGGCAGGTCGAGCGCCTGCCACGCCTTGAGGCGTTCGATGTGTTCCAGCATGTGCCGCGAGTTCGGTTTGACCGGGGATTGCCGCAGCCAGGCCAGCCACGTCGTCTTGCCGTTGTCGCGGCGCTTGAGCAGATCGTCGAGGCGACGGCGATGCACGTCCGTCAGCGGCTCAGCCAAGGCGTCGTAGAGACGCCGGTTGGCGCGGGTAATCGCTTCGGCGCTCGCCCGCTCGACGGCGTTGAGGGCGGGCACAATGACCGACTGCCGCCGCAGGTGCTCGATCAAGGCTCTGGCCAGCACGATGCCCTTGTCGGTTTGCATGGCCAGCTCGGTCAGCAACTGGACAGCCTGCCGGTAGTGGCCAATCGTGAACGGCTGGAAGCCGAACACCGTTTGCAGCTCGACCAGGTGCTCGCGTCGGGTCTGCTCACGCTGCCCGTACTCGTCCCAGCTTTCGATGCCGACCTTGAGCTGGTTGGCGACCAGTCTCAGCAATGGCGGGAACGGTGGCTCATCAGCGCCAAGGATGACGCCGGGAAAGCGCAGGTAGCAGAGCTGCACCGCGAAGCCCAGCCGATTGGCCGGGCCGCGCCGCTGCCGGATGATGGAGAGGTCGCTTTCGCTGAACGTGTAGTGACGGATCAACTCATCCTTGGTGTCCGGCAACGCCAGCAGGCTTTCGCGCTCGGCGGCGGAGAGGATCGAACGGCGGGGCATGCGGTTTCCTTCTTCTTGAAAACGTAGGTTTGTGACAAGCCCGCCAAGGCAACCGGCGCGGCACGGGAATCAAGGCATTGCGATTCTCGAAAATAGTTCTTGAAATTCTATTCTTGATTGCATATCATCTCAACGAGTTTCGATAAGAAAGGATGCGCATGCGACCGTCTGTTGTGCTTGACATGAAGCGAAGCGCAGTGCGTGAAGCGGTAGGCCGCTTTCGCGCCGCGAACCCGCGCGTCTTCGGCTCGGTGCTGCATGGCACCGACCGGGATGGCAGCGACCTCGACCTGTTGGTCGATGCGCTGCCCGGTGCCACGTTGTTGGACTTGGGCGATTTGGAAGAAGAACTGAAATCGCTGCTCGGCGTTGACGTCGATCTGCTGACTCCCGGCGACCTGCCGCCGAAGTTCCGGGCCAAGGTGCTCGCGGAGGCGCAACCGATATGAGCGAGAACCGCCTGCCCGATTACCTCGACCACATTCAGCAGGCCGCAACCGATGCGCGCAGCTTCGTGGAAGGGATGGCCAAGGACGACTTCTTGGCCGACAAGCGCACCCAGCAGGCCGTCATCATGAGCCTGATCGTCATCGGCGAGGCGGCCACAAAGGTGATGGATGGCTACGTCGAGTTCACCCAGGCGCATGCCGACGTGCCGTGGCGCAGCATGCGCAATATGCGTAATCGCATGGCTCACGGCTATTTCGACATCAACCTCGATGTGGTGTGGGAGACGGTACAGGAATGGCTGCCGGCGTTGCTCCAGCAATTGCCCGCCGTGCGTCAGGATGCCGACGATGAAGACCGTAACGACAACTGTGAAAGAGGGATCTCCGATGACTGTTGAATCGAGAATATTTTCTGTAGCCGAGTATGTTCAGCCGTCCGAAGGCGAGCCTATTCGTTCCGTTGTGCTTGAAACCCGAGACTCAATTATCGTGGTTTGGCATGTCCATCCCGGGCAGGAAATTGCGGCTCACATTCATCCTCACGGCCAAGACACGTGGACTGTTTTGTCGGGAATGGCTGATTACTTTCAGGGCAATGGGATTGTTCGTGCCCTCAGGGAAGGTGAGATAGCCGTGGCAAGACCGGGCCAAGTGCACGGGGCGCGAAATACAGGTACCGAGCCATTTGTGTTAGTCTCGGTTGTGGCATCAGCCAATGCCGGTTTCGTATTGGCTGAGCGATAGAGCCCAATCTCTGGAGTTGGTCCAATGAGCGGTCGGGGAGATAGGTAACAGACATGCAGCGGACACGGCTGCTAAACCAGGTCGCAAACCTCCTTGCGTCGCAGCGTGCCGCAAGCGACGCGATCAATCGAATGGGGTCGGCATGAGACTGAACACCATCCAGTTCCCGACCGCGTAGCCGCCTGTCCTGCCGATCAGGTCTTGACCATCGACGCCTGGGATCAGTCCTGAATGTTCTTGGAGACCACTACGTTATGAGCCGCAGCCGCCGCAAAACACCCATCGTCGGGCACACGACCTGCGGCAGCGAGCGCGAGGACAAGAAGCTCTGGCATCAGCGCTGGCGCACCCGTGAGCGCACGGCGCTGACCAGCGCGTCGCCCGAAGCCCTGAGCGCCCATCTGCCCCTGCTGGAAAACCAGGCCAGCAGCGTCTGGTCGATGGGCAAGGATGGCCGCTCCTACTGGCCCGTCAAGCGCCAGGCCGCCACGGCGGATCGCATCGCCAATCACAAGGGACGCAACCCGCAAGAACGCGCCTCCCTGAAAAAGCGCCTGCTGCGCAAGTGGATGAGCAAATGAAGCTCTCCTTCCATCAGCACATTGCGCTGTTCTGGATGATCGGTGCTCCGGGCGTCTTCGCGCCCGTGATCGAGAACGCCAAGCGGCCCGATGCCGGCGCCGTCATGGCGTGGGGTGTCGCGATCGTGGCGGTGATGATCCTCTTCACCCCTTTGCTGCTGCGCTGTCCACCATTCCGGCGCTGGTATGGCCGGACGGATGCGCTGTCGGAGCGGCAGCGCCAGGCGCTTGCCGAGCGCGGCCTGCGCCGCTACTACCAGACCGCTTTCGATGACGGCTACGTGCCCCGCGTGATGCCCTACGTGTGGCGCATCATCTGGACGGTCGGCGGGTTGATGGCTGTGACCGCCGTACTGCCTACCAACACCGGACGGCCAGCCTTCGATGCCTTGGTGGTCTTCTCGACCTGGTATCCGATAGGCGTGATGCTGCTGGTTTTCGCGTCGAGGCCCCTTGGCCGGTTGATTCGCCAAAGAGCACAGGAGCGGCGGAAATGAGCACGTCAACCATCGAGGCGCTGGCCAGCGCCTGGGCAAGGATTGCCGAGGAAGCGGAATTCCCCGCTGACTACGAGGGGACTGCCACACCACAAGCGCATCGGGCTAGCGAAGCTATTCAGGAGCAGATTCGGGAGCGCATCGTCGCCACCAACGACATGCGGCTGTTCAGCCTGCTGCACCTGCTGGGTCAGGCGTCGCTGCGCATGGAGCAAGCGCTGTGGCCGGAGGATTACGAGCGGATGACGCGCGAGGTTGAGGAAGCCCTGCGGCAAGCCACCGACGCCAACGCCAGATCGTACACCCACGAAGAAGTGATGCAGGCGATGCAGGAACGCATCGACCGGGCGCGAGACAAGCCATGTTGATTGGCTATGCGCGCGTCTCGACGCAGGATCAGAACCTGGAGCTGCAACGCGAAGCCTTGAGCAAGGCCGGATGTAAAAAGGTCTTCGAGGACAAGGTGAGTGGCACGCGGGCAGACCGGCCTGGCTTGGCCAAGACGCTCGAAATGCTGCGCGAAGGCGATACTTTGGTCGTCTGGAAGCTCGACCGGCTGGGCCGGTCGGTCAAGCAACTGGTCGATCTGGTCGGCGATCTGCACAAGCACGGTGTCCAGTTCAGGAGCCTCACCGACTCCATCGACACCGGCACACCATCCGGGCGGTTCTTCTTCCACGTCATGGCGAGCCTTGCCGAAATGGAGCGCGAGCTGACCGTCGAGCGCACCCGCGCCGGGCTGGAAGTCGCCAAGCAGCTCGGCCGCAAAGGCGGCCGCAAGCCGAAGATGACCGACAGCAAGATCGAGTCGGCCAAGAAGCTGCTGGCCAGCGGGGTGCCGCCCAAGGACGTGGCCAAGAACCTCGGCGTGTCCATTCCGACGCTGTACCGCTGGGTGCCAGCCTCCACGCACGCTTAGCGTGCTTTATTTTCCGTTTTCTGAGACGACCCCAAATATAGCTCATCCTCCCATCGTTACCCCATCGATTTAAAACACAGAATCCCTGATTTTTACGCAAATTTTTTGTGTAGAAATCAGGGGTTGGACAAGCGAAGCGCGGCAGGGTTACGGGCGATGTTTCAGGCATTCTGTAAGCTGGGCGACCAGTTTTCGTGCGTCATCAAGTTGTTCCGCCATTTTTCGCGCCTCGTCAGCAATGCTTCCGTTTGTTGGCTGTTTTCCATTCTTGTGCATTTCCAGCAATATTTTTGCAGTGACATCATTCACTGTATAAAAATAATACTCTGGATATCCCAAAACATCTGCAATCTTCTGCACCAAGCTAAAGGGCGGCTCGGTTCGACCTATCTCATAACTTGATAGACGGGAACGAGTGCTAACTCCTTCAATTCCAATCAATTCTGATAATTTTTCTTGAGATAGACCTACTGCTTTCCGGGCTTCTTTTAATCGCTTAGGCACCATATTTACCCCCCCCCCTTTTTGGGAAGGCTCATCTTACAAGTCACAAATCACTCAAATGTTGTGATATTGAGTGATGGTTGATTTTGAGTGATTTAATGTTATTATCATTAGCAGTTCTTGATGTTGACACCCCGAAATGACTGTATAAAATACCAGCTGTAAATTTATACAGTTAAGCTATGAGTACGCGCTCTAAGTTCCGCCAACTTAGGACGGCGGAAAATGGGGGCTTGTGCCCATTAGGGAGGATCTTATGTATGAATGGTACGTTTTATACTGCAACAATCAGGATGTTGAACGCATCACCCGAAGAGTCGAGGGACTGGATGTCGAGGTGTTTTGCCCCCGCTATATTAAAGTAACGCCACGTAAGGATTGCCGGGCGGTACGTCAGGAAGAGAAGGTGTTATTTCCTAATTATCTTTTCCTCTGCCTTGACGTCAACATAACGCATACATCGACAATCACATCCATTCCGGGCGCTCATGGTTTTGTCAGCTTCGGTTCAACACCCTGCACCGTCCCAAAATCAGTGATAACAGCGATTGAATGCGCCCGTCTGATGGCGCTCAATCCTGATGAAGATGCTATCGAGTGCCGAAATATCGCCCCGGATTTACTGGCAAAAATTCAAGAACTCTCTCTGATAAGGTCTCCGCTCCAACGCCAGGTAGCCTTTTCAAAACTACTCCAGAACCAATACCACTAACCACAACCTGACCTCCCTTGCACCGCAGGCTTCATAAGCTGCGGTGCTTTTTTCATAGGAGTTTTTACCTCATGCCGAAAAGCGTACCAGGCAAATCAAGCACGGCTGTTATTTACATCGGGCAAAAGCGCTATCAGGAGTTAGCAAAGCAAGCCCGTGAAATCAGCTACCTGTCTGAATCAAATATCCGGCCAAGCACCTTTCTCCAGTTCCTGATGGATGAATTTGGTGAGCAAGCCCGTACTGAGCTGCTCCGGCAGCTACTCGCAGAGAAACAGAAGGAGTAATGCAATGAGAAAACCCACCTATAACGTGTACGTCACGCAGGAAACCCAGCCCGACGAGAACGGCGAAAAAAATACGTACTGGACGAAAGTCGGTGCGGCCTTCGCACACAACGGCAAGCCGGGTCTGAACATCATGATCACGCCCGGTATTTCCGTTTCCGGCAAGCTGGTACTCCTCGAACCTAAAGATGACGCAGCGCCGCAGGCTGCTCCTGTGAGTTAAAACAGGGAGACAGCACAATGAATCGAGACAATCCCAATACCTGGCTTACGTTCGCAGGCTGGTTGTTCGTTCTGTTCATCATCTGGCTGATCACCATTTTTCTGTTCTGAGGTTGCCATGCTTTCCACCACTGCTTTTCTGGCGGTGGCTATGCAGTGTGCCGCCACCGTACACCCTTCTACATCCCTCGATGTGGCAAGGGTAGAGTCCGGTTATAACCCCTATGCCATCGCTGAGATCGTGCCTAAGCCCGAACGAAAACCCGGCGATAAAGGCTTTATTACTCACATGCCAAAAAGTAAGGAGGATGCAGTCAGCATCACTAATCAGATTGAGGCGAAAGGTCGCCGCTACTCTGTTGGCCTGATGCAGATAACCAGCACCAATTTTAAGCGTTACGGCGTCACCGCTACTGACCTTTTCAATCCCTGCATCAATCTTTCCGTCTACGAAAAAATCATCACCGACTGCTACCAGCGGGGCGGCACCCTGAAAAGGGCGTTGAGCTGCTACTACTCCGGCAATTTCAGTACCGGACAACAGCAGGAACCCGCTTTTTCAAAGACGAGCTATGTACAGCGGATTGGCTACTCCCCGGCGGATACCCGCTATGCCGTTCCCGGCACCCGCGATGATATCGCAACCCCAGCGGCCACCCTGAAAGCTACGCCAGTGGATGCGCCGGCTCGCCCGCGCGTGGTGTGGCCGGGGGCGATCGTTCGCGGCGTTCCGGCTCAACTCCGCCAGAAAAAGGCGGCCACCGTCTATTACCCCGCGCAGGTTGTGCGCGGAAATCGTGATGTAACAACGAAAGAGGAAGAAAAATGAAACTTTTCAGTAAGGTAAAGGAATTAATCAGCCGTGCATCTGCTTATGTTCTGGCTCCGGCCATGAGCGTTTTTGCTACCAGTCCGGCGTTCGCTGATGGTTTTAGCCGGGCAAATACCATCATGGAGAAGGTATCCAGCGGGTTGCATGGTCTGGCAGCTATCACGATCACCGTGGCCGTGATCTGGATTGGCTATAAGACCCTGTGGAAAGGCGAAAGCCTGTCGCAGTGCGGCTACATCATCATTGGCGGCATTTTAATTGGCGGAGGCAGTGAAATCGGCGCTCTGCTGATGAGCTAAGAGGCTGAACATATGGCAAAGCTGCTCAAGGCAATGAAACGCCCGGCGGCGCTGTGGGGGGTGCCAATGGTGCCCCTGCTGGCTGTCACGGGTGTAACCATCATCGTTGCTATCTGGACTTCCGTCGCTCTCCTGTTCTTACTTCCTGTGCAATTTCTGGTGATGAAGTCCCTTACCAGAAATGAACCGATGCGGTTCAATCTGATTGCCGTATGGCTGAGAGCGAAGGGAAAGCCGGTAGCAAACCATTTATTTGGCGCAACAACATTTATGCCCGTTGAGCATGATGATGTTGATATCAAGGAGTTTCTCGACGCCATGAAACTAAATCAGTGTGCCACCATCAAGAAGTACATCCCGTACTCATCGCACATTCATCAGCATGTGGTTCGTTCCCCTAAGAGCGATCTGTACTGCACCTGGGAATTGATGGGAACGCCGTTCGACTGCGAGTCTGACGAGTCGCTCCAGTTCGGGACGAACCAGTTACACGGGCTAATCCGCTCATTCGAAGGTATGCCCGTTACTTTCTATATCCATAACGACCGCAATACGTTTACCGACAATCTTCATAAAGATTCCGGCAACCCGTATGCCGATGAAGTTAGCCGTCTTTACTACGCTTCTGTCGGTCTGTTCCGGCGCAACCGCCTGTTCCTGACGGTCTGCTATCGCCCGTTTGTCAGCCTTGAAAAAGCGGAACGCAAACGGATGAAAGACAGCCAGAAACTAAAGGAGCTGGACGGTGCTTTGCTGGAAATGCTGGAAATAAAAAGCACGCTCGATACCGCGCTGTCGCGCTATGGTGCGCGGCCTCTCGGTACGTTTACCGAAGGAAACGCGGTGTTTTCGTCACAACTGGCTTTCTATGAATATCTGTTAACGCACCAGTGGCGAAAGGTGCGCGTCACCCGCACCCCGGCCTATGACGTGATGGGAGCGGCGGCGTTGTTCTTTTCGGCTGAATCCGGGCAGATAAACCACGCCAACGGTACGCAATATTTCCGGGGGCTGGAGGTTAAAGAGTTCTCCGAAGAAACCGCCACGGGAATGATGGACTCCCTTCTTTATGCGCCCTGCGATTACGTGATCACGCAGTCTTACACCTGCATGTCACGCGAGGAAGCGAAAAAGGCCATTAAGCGTACCCGTCGCCTTTTGATGAGTGCCGACGACGATGCTGTTTCCCAGCGGCTGGATCTGGATGTGGCGCTTGACCTGCTGACATCGGGGAAAATCGCTTATGGAAAGCACCATTTTTCCATCATGGTGTATTCCCCGTCGCTGGAAAGCCTGGTTGCTGATACGAACGAAATCAGTAACGCGCTGAACAACATCGGGATAACGCCTGTTCCGGCAGAAATATCGCTTTCAGCGGCATATATGGCGCAACTGCCAGGCAACTACAACCTGCGGCCACGTAAAGGGGAGCTGAGTAGCCAGAACTTTGTGGAGCTGGCCGCACTCCATAATTTCTATCCGGGCAAGCGCGATAAAGCCCCCTGGGGGGATGCGATGGCTTTACTGCGCACCCCGTCAGGCGATGGCTACTATATCAACCTGCATAACACACTGGCAGATAAAGACGAATTCAACGAGAAGAACCCGGCCAGTACCTGCATCCTCGGTACGAACGGTTCGGGTAAAACCATGTTGATGACGTTCTTTGAGATCATGCAGCAGAAATACGGGCGCGAGGATAGTTTCTCCCCGGATGCCAAAACCAAACGGCTGACAACCGTTTACCTCGATAAAGACCGGGGCGCAGAGATGAACATCCGGGCGCTGGGTGGCCGTTACTACCGGGTTATCAGTGGTGAGTCTACAGGGTGGAACCCGTTCTCGTTGCCTGCAACCAAACGCAATATCAATTTCATCAAGCAACTGATGAAAATCCTTTGTACCCGCAACGGCTCGACGATCTCCCCACGCGATGAACGCCGTCTGAGTGATGCGGTTAATGCTGTGATGAATGACGAGCCACAATATCGCGTCTACGGCATTACCCGAATGCTGGAAAATTTGCCTGAGCCGGCTACGAAAGAAGCCCAGGAAAACGGCCTTAGCATTCGGTTGTCACAGTGGGCGCAAGGCGGTGAGTTCGGCTGGGTGTTTGATAACGAGTCTGACACGTTCGATATCAGCAACTGCGATAACTTCGGCATCGACGGAACGGAGTTCCTGGACGATGCAAGCGTATGTGCGCCAATCTCGTTTTACCTGTTGTACCGCATTACCAGCCTGCTTGACGGGCGACGCCTGGTCATTTTCATGGATGAATTCTGGAAGTGGTTACGCGACCCGGTGTTTAAGGACTTTGCTTATAACAAGCTGAAAACCATCCGTAAGCTGAACGGGATGCTGGTCGTCGGTACTCAATCCCCGGCAGAGATCATCAAAGATGATATCGCCCCGGCAGTGATTGAGCAGTGCGGGACACAGATTCTGGCGGCGAACCCCAACGCCGACCGCGCACATTATGTTGACGGCATGAAGTTTGAACCGGAAGTGTTCGACGTGGTGAAAGGGCTTGACCCGCAAGCCCGCCAGTATGTTGTGGTGAAAAATCAGTTCAAGCGCGGCGATACCAAACGTTTTGCCGCTCGCGTCACGCTCGACCTGTCGGGTATCGGCAGATACACCAAAGTCATGAGCGGCGATGCCCCCAACCTCGAAATATTCGAATCGATTTACCGGGAAGGAATGCAGCCTCATGAATGGCTCGATACCTACCTGGCTAAAGCGCTCTGACCCAAAGGAGATATACGATGAAAACTCGCTTTCGTACTCTTATTCTGGCTTGCGTCATTGCAAGCCCACTGGCTCATGCTGGTATTCCCGTCGCTGTTGATGCTGACCCTATGCGGGACGTGCAGTGGGCGCAGGAGTTAAAACGCTGGATGGAAACGGCCAGACACTACCAGTCACAAATACAGGCATATAAAGACCAACTGGCGACGGCCACTGGCGTTCGTGATATTGCTGATTTTGTTGACCAGGCCAAAGGCCTGAAAGCTGACCTTGAAAAGCTACGTAAGCCCGGACAGGCTCTGAATGATTTACTTCTCTCCGGTGCTTCCTCCGGGCAGTTCGATGCGTTGTACGAGAAGTATAAAATTTTCGACACCTGCAACACGGCACAATCGGGGAGTTATGCCAACGTATGCAAGCAGCAGGTCATCAACAAGGCTATCCAGCTTGAGCAAACCGACGAGGTTCAGAACCAGGTAAGCCAGACCCTGGGGGAAATCAACAGCCTCTCCAACAGGGTAGCGTTAGCCAAAGATTCGAAAGAATCTCAAGACCTTGCAAACAGTATTCAGCTAAAATCTGTCATGCTGAACACGCTTACCACCCAATGGGAAATGAGCGTGAAAGCAGCAGAGAAGCGCGAAAATGCGCTTGAAGCGGAGCGTGTTAAGCAGTGGAATCAGCAGCAGTTAAACGCGCCAACTTTAAAATTTCATGAGTAAGGAAATATTATGAATAAAATTATTTCCATCGTTGCCCTTTCACTTGTAGCAATTATTTCAGGATGCAAGGAAGAAGCGAAAACAACGAAATGGTATCGTGATCACCCTGATGAATTAAAAGTTGTTTATGAAAAATGTCAAAAAAGCGGAGACGCTTCTGAAAACTGCAAAAACGCAAATGAAGCTCATTATCAAATACAGCAATTAAACGCACCAACGCTAAAATTCCATGATTAGAGAGGTTCTTTATGGCCGAACTCGGTACATTTGAATTTATAGATAAACAGCTAATTGGTGGGATAACTCAATCTACCAGTGGGTTGATGATGGAACATTCATCAATGGTTATGGGGCTGGCCGCTGCGTCAGCCACCATCTACATCATGTGGAGAGGCTATCAGACATTAGCAGGTAAGCTCTCCACACCGATGGAAGACACGATGTGGGACATCATGCGGATGGCGATCATCCTGTCGTTTGTGGCTAACGTCAGTGGTTATCTCGATGGCGTGATCGATGCCATCAACGGTTTAAAGGAGGGTTTTTCTGGAGGCGACAATATCTGGCAAATGCTAGATACCTTATGGGATAAGGCAAAAGTTTTGGGGAAAACATTACACGACATGGATAATTCCACATATGTAAAAGATGAGGGGATGACCGCTCAATTTTATGTATGGCTTGGGATATTTATTCTTATGATTTTAACGGCTTTTGTTTCGATGGTCGCTGAGATAATGATCTTACTTCTTAGCATCACTGCGCCTATTTTTATTTTTTGCCTTATGTATGGTTTTTTGAGACCGATGTTTAATAACTGGTTGCAAAATATATTCGCAGCGATATTAACCGTTCTATTTTCAGCATTATCATTGAGAATAGTCATAAACTTTATGACTAAAATATTAGCCCAATCTCAAGCCGGAGCTGCACAGTCAAATATTGTGGAACTAGGCGCACAGATCTGTTTGGCTGGTATCTGTGCGGCAATACTGGTGTATATCTCCGCTAAAGTAGCCGCAGCACTGGCCGGGGCAAGTGCTACCGTATCCATGCAGGGGCTGGCCGCTGTAGGTATCGGTGCTGCTGCTTTTGGTGCCGGGAAGCTGGCCGGGGGTGCAGTTAAAGAAACCAAACGTTCCGCCCAGGACAACATTCAGGGCTGGAAGGATGCGAATGCAGGTAAGCCCGGCAAGCCCGGAGGTGAGTTAGGCTATAACGCATCTAAAGCGCGGAAGTACGCGATTGAGCAGATGATAGCCCGGAACGAAGCGCGGAGGCTGGCACAGTCGAGAGAATCCGCGGTTAAGAAGTTCAACAGCTAGGCCAGACGTCTCCAGTCCATCCCCCCCCGAAACACCAACCTATGAAAATATAATTATATTTTCATATTCCTAATTCAGTTGAGGAAATCATTGATGAAACGCTTGATTGCGCTGGCTTTGCTGTGCGCGCTTTCTGGCTGCGCCCAGAACACGCCTCCCTCTGCATTTAGCGGTAAGGGAGAACCCGTAAACACCCCTCAAATTATGGCGGAGTTAAACAGTCATGAGTGAACAGAAATTAATAGCTGAATCCCGCACCTTTGAGCAGCAAATGATTGAGCGGGATAAACGCGCCACAAAAGCCGGTTTTGTTGTTGGCGGTGTGGGTCTGCTGATTGCGGTACTGGCGCTCGTCGCCGTGGTCGTGATGTTGCCGCTGAAACAGACGGACGTTGAGCTGTATACCGTGGATAACCACACAGGACGGGTGGAACACGTTACCCGGACATCGAAAACCAGACTGACCGCAACAGAAGCCTATCAAAAGGCGATGGCCGCAAACTACGTCAAAGTGCGTGAGCGGTATGTCTATCCCTCTTTGCAGGATGACTACGAGACGGTACAGGTCTACAACGCTCCCCAGGTAAACGATGACTATCTGGCGCTTTACGCCGGAAAAAACGCCCCGGACAAGGTTTATAAGAACGGGGCGCACATAGTGAAAGTGGAGATCTTGTCCAACCAGATCACCGATGCGACAGCCCCTGATAGGGTCGCCACCATCCGCTACAAGAAGATTATCCGCCGTCTGGCTGATAACAGCACCCGCAACGAGTATTGGGATGCCCGGTTCACGTTCCATTCTGACCCTGACAAGGAAATGAGCGATGCGGAACGCGAGATCAACTACTTCGGCTTTACCGTCACCACCTGGCAGACCGACCGCGAAATCCGGGGAGGTGAATGATGAAAAAGTTAACGTTTACCGCACTGGCACTGATGATGTGCGGCGCGGCATGGGGTGCAGCCATACCACAGGCAAGCCGCTATGACTCCCGCGTGCAGCAGGTTATCTATAACCCGCAGAACGTCACCGTCGTTAACACAAAACCCGGCTTTATGACAACGCTGGTCTTTGATAACGATGAGGCGGTTATAAGCGCCAAACCCGGCTTTGATGAGGCGTGGGAAGCCACGCCGGATGCAAACCGGGTCAACGTTCGCCCGGTCGCGCTCACGCAGGGAGCGCCCGGAGAAGATGGCAACACAACGCAGGTCGTGATCCCCCCGAACAGCCGGGACTGGCATACCAATATGCTGGTTGTCACCAGTAAGCGACTGTACAACGTCGAGCTGAACGTCATCGATGATAAATCGGCGCAGCAGCCCGCTTTCCAGGTGAGCTATCGCTATCCGGGCGAAGAACGGGACAAAGCCAGCCGAGAGGCGACGGCCAGACAGCGCGAGTGGGAGCAGAAGCAGCAACAGGCCAGCGTCCAGAAAGCGCTGAACTCGGCACAGACGCCCCGCAACTGGAGTTACACAAAATATCCGGGCAAAGGCAGCTTCAATATTGTTCCCGATTTTGCTTACGACGATGGCCGCTTTACGTTCATGGGCTTCTCCCCGTCTAAATCCATTCCTTCCGTCACCAAAGAGCTGAACGGCAAAGAACATGTGGTTAACAGCAGTATCCAGAAGAAAGGCGATTTCACCGTACTGGTGATTCAGGAAGTGACGCCCCGCCTGGTACTGCGTTCCGGTAATGCCGTTGTGGGTCTGGAAAATAGCGGATTTGGCAAGGTACACGCCGCCGATGGTTCCACCGTATCCCGGCAGGTGGAAAGAGTGGAAAAACCGGAATCCAATTAACCTATAAAAATAGTTTTATATTTTTATAAAAGGAAACGTGCATATGAACAACGAAAACAAAATGCCTGTGCCGGATGAAGCGCAGGCATCCCCGGCACACGCTGAGGATGATATTGCCACGCTTGAGCGGGAAGCCCGCGCTAAAAGGGAGGCCGAGCTTCTCAATGCGCAGGACGACGAAGAGAAAGACCCGGTACAACCCGCCGTTAACAAGCTGAAAAAGCGCAAACGGGGCAAAGCAACCGCCTTTCTTGCCATTGTCGCGGTCGCGCTTATCTTCCTGGCATGGGGGGGTAACTGGGTTTATCGCAATATCCTGTGGCAACCCACGGAAGAAAAGAAACAGGACACAGCCCCGCAGACGAACAAAACCGATTACCGGCAGCGTAACGATCTCGGTATGTCCACCGATACAGCCGAAGAAGAGCCAGAGCAACAGGATAACGGCCAGAGCAGCACGGGGGGAACAGGGCAGGCGGCTCCGGCCGCCCCGCCAGAACTCAACAAAGCCAGCTTCCTTATTCGCCGTGATGGTTCAGCCACCACACAGAACCAGGTAAAAACCCGGCAGCAAGAAATGACGCTGACATCGGCAACGACCACCGGACAACAGGACAGCAGCGCGGCCACAAACACCGCCGCACGGTCGCCGGGACAAAGCCCCGCACCAGTGCGCCGCATACCCTATAACCCTGACCTGTACATCCCGGAAAATACCTCGATCCCCTGCTCACTGGATCGCCGCTTTGTATCTGACCGGGCGGGGAAACTTCGCTGCACGGTCATTACTGACATCTGGAGCGCCAGCGGCAACACGAAGCTGATAGAGAAAGGCACCACGACATCATTACTTTACCGCGCCATAGCGGAAGAAGGTATGAAGCACGGGCAAGGGCGGGCATTCATCATTGCGACGAAGCTACGCACCCGCCAGCCGCCTTATCTCGATATCCCGCTGGTTGATACCAGCGCGGCTGGCGAGCTGGGCGAGGCTGGCGTTGATGGCTGGATAGATTCGCACTTTTGGGAACGGTTCGGCGGCGCGTTAATGGTCGGCATGATCCCCGATATTGGCGCATGGGCATCCAACAGTGCGGGTAAAAAAGACCGCAATACGGACTATACGGAAAACAGCCGCCAGGCTATGGCAGATATGGCGCGTACTACGCTGGAGAACAGCATCAATATTCCCCCAACGCTCTATAAAAATCAGGGCGAGATCATCAACCTGATCACAGGCGAGGATATTGATTTTTCCAACATCTATACACTGAGGTTGAAAAATGACCGCTAAGAATATTTCCCTCGACCGCTATAAACAGCGTTTCTTTGGCGACTTTCTGGATCTTCCCGGCCTGACGGAAATCGCCGTCAACCGTCCAGGTGAGCTGTATACCAAAATCAACGGCGTATGGGAGCTGCACGCCGTTCCTTTGTCCTATGAGGATTGCTACAACTTTGCCCGGTGCCTGGCAAAGCACCACGGCGACAATATCGAAGATATTAAGCCGGGGCTGTCAGCCACGCTGGAATCTGGCGAACGGTGCCAGGTGATTGTTCCCCCGGCCTGTGAGCGCGATACGGTGTCTATCACCATCCGTAAGCCATCAAAGGTACAAATCCCTCATCAGTCGTATATCGATGCGGGATTTTATAACCGGGTAACAGGCGAGGAAAAAACGGAGACGCACGACGAGGAATTAATTGCATTGTACAATACAAAAAATATTCCTTTGTTTATGGAGAAATGCGTCGAGTACGGTAAAACTCTCGCGGTCGCCGGGGAAACCAGTACCGGGAAAACCACCTATATGAAAATGTTGATAGGGTATATTCCGGTACATCTTCGGATATCAACAATTGAGGACAACCCGGAAATCACGTTCTTTATTCATAAAAACTACGTCCATCTTTTTTATCCATCAGAATCATCAGATGAAAAAGGTTCTATCGTTACTCCGGAGAGCCTTTTACGCTGGAATTACCGTATGAACCCTGACCGCATTTTATTAACAGAGGTTCGCGGTGCGGAAGCCTGGGACTTCCTTAAAATAACAGGTTCCGGCCATGAAGGGAGTATGACCTCCATTCATGCAGGATCAGCGAAAGAAGCTATAGATGGGTTTATTACCCGTTGCTATGAAAATCCACAGTGCGCCCAGCTCCCCTATACATTTATGTTACGTAAGGTTCTGGATAGCCTGGACGTGATTGTGAGCATTGATTTAGACGGAAATGTCCGCCGTATGAATGACATTTATTTTCGTCCAATTCATCGAAACCATTATTTTGAGGAAATGAAAGCATGATAAAGAAACTTAAAGTAATCATGTTGGCGGCAATAGTTACCGGATGTTCATCGCCGCCGCCTCCCGTTCCTGTGGAGTGGGATAAAGCCGCTGACCCATTAAATACCAGTTTACCGCAATGGAGTGACAATAACGTTATAGTCCCTTCCCCGACAGTTAACGGTAAATGGACATCATCAATCAGCGCACAAAGTTTCTACGATACGATATGGACTCCAGCAATATTTTACGCAGTCGCCCATTCAACACGAATTGTCGTCACTGCACAATCCGGCACTGATTTCTTTAATGCCAAAAACTGGCTTCGCCAGAATGGCGCAAAAGGCGTTATTGAATACCAGCCTGTCTTTAATTGCCTGACGTGCAGAGAAACCACTATTTATTTCTCTCGCCAATCCATTTAAGCAACACAATCTAATAAGGATTTATCATGAAAAAAACCGTTATCGCGGCGGCTGTATTATGCCTGACCGCAGGAACGCCGATTTATTCCTTTGCCGCTGACCCGTGCGAAGTTGTTCTTTGCATGTACGGAAAAGCTACAGGTAATAGTGGTGGGAGTGAATGCAGTTCAGCAGAACGCGCATTTTTTAAAATCAACGCATTTAAAAAACACCATCGTTTTAATCCAGGTAAAACATTCGATATGCGAAAAGAATTTTTAGGGGAGTGCAAAGCCGCAGACCCTGAATCAATAAGCAAAATCCTTTCAAAATTTGGTAGAGTGAAAGGATAACTGACATATCCATTTTGATATGAGAGGTTCGAAATGATAAACGAAGATTTATTCATTAAGAATATACACTCAAAAAATCAGGACAGAATATCTGTAGCCCTGATATATGACACGTTATCAAAAGAAGCCCACAGAGGTTGTGGGCTGTATTACGAAATATACGAAAGCTGTTTTATCGGTCTTTTACGCGATCATCTTTCAGAACTTAATGAAGCTGACGCAAATAAATTAAGACGCTATGCCGAGAGTAAAGGTACGAAAATTGATGATGCGTCCTACAGTGAAGCACTGGAAGCTGAAAGGGAGTGCAGGGCTGAAATATACCGCGAGCAAATGTAATCACACAAAACAAAAGTGTATTGTACAATACACAGCCTAACAGGCGACGGGATTTTAAGGCTTCATTATTTTTGGCTTCAATTTCGAAGAAATTGTTAAGACGAAAAATAATGAAGTGGTACGCGGAAAGAAAATTCAATTTCGAAGAAATTGCTAATTTTCAGGAACCGCGCCCACCTGCGAACATTCGCCCACAGCGAATTGAGCAGGCCGGGGGGAGCCGCAAAAATTTTGCCGCCCCAGCGAGCAAAAAGGCACGCCCACGTGCCGTTTTTTGTGGGGGGCTTGCCCCGCACACCGTCGCAGCCAGGTAATATCCCCCGCCCCAGCGGGGGATATTACCGATTAGGCGCGACCAACCCCTTTAAAGCAGCGTTCCGATTTTTTCGAGCTTGCGAGGAAAAATAGGCTTAACGCAGCGTCTTAAAGGGGTTGGTCGCGCGTAGCGCAAGACGGTGTGCCGCCTTTGACCTTGGGGGTTTTGGCTCGGCGTCCAGCCGGGACATTACCCCCATGTGTCATCCAGTGAGGGCGTCCAGCCCGAACGTAATGGCACACGCCGTTGCCCGTCATTCGGGCGTTTCAGAGGACAGACGACCACTGGTCGGTTGTATTCTGAAAGCGCGGATAACGGGCTTGACCGCCACTGGCGATCAGCGCCTTTTACCTGTTCATCGGAGCATATTATGGGAGCATCGTATGGGAGCGTGGTTACGCTCCTATAAGCTGCTCCCATCTTTTGCACCCAACACGTCAGTTTTCGTATGGAGAAAATAGATATGGGTTCCCACCTTATGCAAAGGCTGAATGCCTTTGCCGATGCATTTTCCTTTTTTCTTTTATGGCTGCAAAACAGCCCTGTCATATTATCACTGCTCGCAGGTCTTACATTACCTTTTATATTCCACCTTCCCCGCGAGGAAAGAAAGAACGCTCCGTTCTGGTTAAAGTCGGCGGCGTGCGTGTCCATTTTCTTTTTTATATTCGGCACCATATCACCGCTAACTATTCAGGGGTTGAGCTACTTTTTTAAGTCACTCAACAACAACATATTGTTCAGAGTTCCTCTATGGTTCATGACCATAATATTTACGGTAGCAGGATTAATATTTCATATTGCAGCCCGACGACTTTTAGCAGGAGAAATTGACAACCTAAAACATCGAATGATTAAGAAAAGCAAGCTAGAGAGAAATACCCGAACCGATGTACGCAAAGTAAAAGAGCTATTACCAGACCCCATAGAATATAATCCACTCGATTACATTGATTTAAAGAAAGGCGTTTTTATTGGCTTAAACAAAGATGACCAGCCGCAATACATAACTATAAAAGAATTCAAAACCCAACACGCAGCAATTATCGGCACAACCGGTTCCGGGAAAGGCGTAACTGCTACTGTTCTACTTTATCAGGCCATTCTTTTAGGTGAGGCTGTTTTTGTAGAAGATCCAAAAGATGATGAATGGGCACCGCACGTACTTAGGGAAGCATGTAAGAAAGCAGGCAAGAAATTCACACTTATAAATTTAAACAAGCTAAACTTCCAGCTTGATTTATTGGCTGATATATCTCATGAACAACTGGAGGAATTATTTAACGCTGGCTTTAGCCTGGCTAAGAAAGGGGAGGCTTCTGATTTTTATCGTATATCTGACCGTCGCGCAGCCAGAAATACGTCTGCAATTTATGAAAAAGGAATGACGCTTCGTGATTTATTTAACACTGACTTTGTTCAGTCATTACGTGAAGATGTTCCCGCATTTTGTGGTGAACTGGAAGAAATTGCTTTAGTTAACTCAATTAATGCTACCAAAGGATTTTCATTAAAAGAAGTTTTTGATGAAGGTGGTTGTTGCTACATTATCGGTTCAACGCGCAATCAGAAGATAATTTCCGCACAAAGAATGATTCTGACCCGGCTAATACAAATAGCAGAGACCAGGGACAGAATAAATAGCACCCCGCGTACCGTTGCTATTTTTCTCGATGAGTTGAAATATCATCTTTCGCGCCCTGCTCTTGAAGGACTTGGAACGGCACGAGATAAAGGCGTGCATATATTCATGGCTTTTCAGGCGATAGACGATCTGCGTGACTGCCCGTCTGATTTAAATGGTGATTCAGTTATTGGCGCTATCATTGAAAACGCCAAATTCAAATTGATTTATAAAATCCAAAACCCCGAAACAGCAGAATGGGCGGCAAAAATGACAGGCTCTATCCTGGTAGATGATGAAATGAGGAAAGTACGGACTGATTTGTCATTAACGGAAAAAGTTGACACAGACCGAATGATAAGACAGGCAGAAAGTTACTACGTTGACAGTAATATGTTTTTAAATCTCCCTGAAAAAGTTGGTTTTGTATTTACGTCAACCGAACTACCAAGAGCTACAAAGATGTTTCAGGTTCAGGTCAAAAAAGAAAACATAGAACTTCTTTCATTTGAGTATGAGCAAGCCACACCGGAAAAAAATGAAAGTCAGGAACATAAGCCATCAATCAATCTGTGAGGGCTGAAATGCTTATTCATAACGTTGCTGAAAGGAAAGAAGCTGCAAACAGAAAAATGCTTGCATTGCTGACATTCCTAAAAGAAGAAACATACTCCGATTTTAAAACGCTGAAAAAAGCTGTTGGGTTCAGGGGTAAAAGTCACCGCCCAACGTATGCGCTACTGAATAAAGCGGTTGCATTGGGATTTCTGATAAAACATGAATACCCGGTAATAGCCGGAAAAAAATCACTATGGGGGATCACCATGCAAGGGCTGGCGATGGTGGTTAAACCCGATGATAAAGTATTCCCCGGTTATTTTGAGCCGGGGAAACTCAAATACTGGACGCTGGAACACCGGCTCCTGAATCATCGGGTCAGAATTGCACTGGAAGAGAAAGGCGGGCAAGGCTGGCTTAATGGTGATCGGGGGGAGTTTATTGCGCGATATCCTGGCGTTCGCCATCGTCCTGACGGGATTATAACGTTAGATAACGGCGCAATCGTCGCCGTCGAAACTGAGCGCTCAATGAAAACCCGCGCACGCTATATCAACATCATTAACAGCCATCTGGCGGCCAGCGATGCCGGACGCTGGCACTACGCGATGTATGTCATGCCGGATGACAAAACCAAAACATCGTTAATCCGGCTGTTTGACTCTATCAAAACGGTAATGAGGAACAACGTTCCGGTGCCGTTCGACGCGAAAAACCGCGAAATGTTTCTTTTCCGCACCATTGGTGAACTGGAGCAAGCAGCCGCCAGCGGCGGCCAGTGATTATTTATATAAATCTATTTTTATAAGGTATGACAGATGAAATTCCGATCTCGTTTGCTTGTTTTTCTGCCCCTGCTTTTCCCCGCCCTTTGCCTGGCTGACTTTTCTGGCCGTGTTGTTCGGGTCGTCGATGGTGATACTGTCCAGGTACTCGCCGATGGCAAAATGATGAAAGTTCGCCTTAACGGTATCGATGCCCCGGAATCGGGGCAACCGTTCGGCCAGCGCTCGAAGCAAAACTTGTTAAAGCTGACCGACCAAAAACAGACGGAGGTCATAGCCAACAATACAGATCGTTATGGCCGCTGGCTGGGAACATTGATTATTGGCGGTATCAATATCAACGCAGAGCAGGTTAAAGCGGGTATGGCGTGGGCTTACCGCTATCATGACCGTGCCAGTGACGAAACAATGCTACGCCTTGAAGAAGAAGCCCGACGCCATAGAATCGGGCTGTGGTCGTCACCTTATCCAGTGGAACCGTGGAAGTGGCGAAGATGTGTATTTGCATTTACATACTCCCCCATTCGCAAATAAGTTGGACACTTGTTCGCAAATGACTTAATCACCTACAGCACAACTATTCCGTATGGTTTCATATGGCGGAGAGAAATCCTGAGAACTTAATCAGGAGGCCGAAGCCTCCCATGTGATATCAGATGTATCAGACACTTCCACCGACGCCTTTGAACTTATCGATAAAGGCCACGAACTTCTGAAAGACCGTCTGCTTTTTGGTTCTGTATTGTGGGTTCAGCGGACTGAGCTTAGGTAATGTTTCATTCAGCGCAGTGCCGTTCTCCGTGGCATATTCGCGCTTGAGAGAATTTCTGATGTAGCGCCGGGCGGCGTCCTCATTCAGGTTTTCCTCTTTGATTAAGGCTTCTGCCTCACGCTGCTGAGCCTGTTGTGCAAAGGTATAGAAGGCTTCAATGACGCCCTCTTTTCCCGGCAGGTCATCGAGATTCGTCTGTTCGATAAAATCGACCATCAGCCCCTCTTTTGCACGGTTCCCCAGACTGGCCCGGATTAAGCGCTTCACTTCCTCTTTCAGCGTCTCTTTATCCGTACTCTTTTGATGATGCTCGTAAATCAGCCCCAGGATGTAATCGAGGTTAATCTCCTGCGATTTCAGCAAATCAATCTCAAAAACCACATCATCCCAGTCAACGCTATTTGTATCTTTAGTGTTAGCGTCACGCTCACGACGCTGCCACTCGCGAATATCGTTGTAGCTGGAGCGATAGTCCTGAATTTTACGCTCAGCAGGTAAGCGCACCGTCTGGAGTGCAGCAAAAGCCTCATCATCCAGATAGTGCCCGGTTTTAAACGCTTCCACGGCAACCGGGTCGCTGAGGTCAACAGTTTGCAGTGCTTTCAGCGTGGTAAACTCATCGTAGTTTTGTAGTACGTTCTCTGCCCGCAGATACTCCCCGAACAGCTTAACGAAGGCTTTCTTCTCTTTTTCGGATTCAATATCAGCAGGTTTCGGGAAGCGCGTCTCCAGCTCGCTCACGATATCCATGAAGCCACGCCGCGCCTCTCCGGTCAGCGTGTCCGTAAAGCCTTCCATGTACTCGTCATAACTTTTCTCCATCACCACGCTTCGCGTGTTACTTTTCCCGAACAGGGTAATGGCATCCACTGTGGCCTGCTCTAAATCACGGAAGGTCACAATGTTTCCAAAGGTTTTAGTGGTGTTATAAATCCGGTTAGTACGTGAGAAAGCCTGCATCAGCCCGTGGTAACGCAGATTTTTGTCCACAAACAGGGTATTGAGTGTCGGGGCATCAAATCCGGTCAGGAACATCCCGACCACAATCAGCAGGTCAACCTCCTGCTTTTTGACGCGCTCAGAGAGGTCACGATAGTAGTTCTGGAAGTTATTCCCGTCCGTGCTGTGGTTGGTCTTAAACGTCGCGTTATAGTCCCCTATAGCCGACTCCAGAAACTCGCGCGCACTGCTGTTCATCGCCGTGATATCAAACCCTTCATCGTTGATATCACCGACCGCATCCTGCTCTTCATTCGCCGCAAATGAGAAGATGGTTGCCACCTTCAGCGGCCTGTAGCTCTTATCCTGTTCAATAGCCGCCTGCTGGATGATTCTGAATGCTTCATAGTAGGCTTTGGCTGCATCCACACTGCTGACGGCAAACATGGCATTGAAGCCAGTTGCACCGGCGAAAGTGCGGTGTGTTTTTTGGCGGAAGTTTTGCAGAATGTAATGCGTGACTTCGCTAATCCGCATCGGATGCAGCAAAGCGTGTTTATTCTCTGCGGCGCTGAGCTTCTTCTCGTCTGTTTCCGTTTCCAGCGCTTTAAACTGCGGGCGAACATCGTTGTAATCGACTTTAAATTTGAGCACTTTTTCATCACGAATGGCATCGGTGATGATGTAGGAGTGCAACTCTGCCCCGAAGACGCTGGCGGTATCTTCATCCCCCAATGCATTTTTACCGACAAAAATCGGCGTACCGGTAAAGCCAAACTGATAGAAACGTTTGAATTTTTTTCTGAGGTTCTTCTGGGCTTCACCAAACTGACTGCGGTGGCACTCATCGAAGATAAAGACCACCTGTTGCTGGTAGACCGGTAAATCTGCGTCACCTTTCATCAGATTGTTCAGCTTCTGGATGGTGGTGACAATAATTTTGTTGTCATCCTTCTCCAGATTACGCCTGAGTCCTGCGGTGCTGTCGGAGCCATTCACGCTGTCAGGCGAGAAGCGCTGATACTCCTTCATGGTCTGGTAATCGAGGTCTTTACGGTCAACCACAAAGAAGACTTTATCAATGAAATCCAGTTCAGTTGCCAGCCTTGCGGCTTTAAAGCTGGTCAGCGTTTTTCCTGAGCCGGTGGTGTGCCAGATAAAACCGCCCCCCTCTTTACCACTCCAGCTTTTTGCCTGATACGCCCCGTTAATTTTCCACAGAATCCGCTCCGTCGCCGCTATCTGGTAAGGGCGCATAATCAACAGATTGTTGCTGATATCAAACACGGTGTAATTAAACAGAATGTTCAGCAGAGTGTTTTTCTGGAAGAAGGTCGCCGTGAAGTCTTTGAGGTCTTTAATCAGGGTGTTATCAGACCGCGCCCAGTTCATGGTGAAATCGAAGCTGTTTTTATCCCGCTTTGTGGTATTGGCAAAGTAACGGGTGTCCGTCCCGTTTGAAATGACGAAAACCTGCAAATACTTAAACAGGGAGTTCTCGGTGTTAAAGCTCTCTTTGCTGTAGCGATGTATCTGATTAAAGGCTTCACGAATCGCCACCCCCCGTTTTTTCAGCTCGATTTGCACCAGGGGCAAACCGTTAACGAGTACCGTGACATCATAGCGATTGGCATGTGTCCCTGCCTGCTCAAACTGCTGGATAACCTGCACCTTGTTACGAACAAGGTTTTTCTTGTCAATCAGGTAGATGTTTTCCAGTCGCCCGTCATCAAAGGTAAAGTCACAGATGTAATCGATGTGAATTTTACGGGTTTTATCGACTATCGTATCACTCGGATTATCCAGATACTGCTCGGTAAATCGTCGCCACTCCCCTTCGCTAAACACCACCTGATTCAGCGCCTGAAGCTGCACCCGCACATTGGCCAGCATAGCCGACTGAGAGGTTAAATCAGGCACAAACTCATAACCCTGATTACGTAAATCCTGAATCAGTTCACGCTCTAACTCCGACTCACTCTGGTAGCGGTCACTCGCTTCCCATTCCGTGACGTATTTATCCAGCACGATGAAGTTATTGGATTCGGCGATGGTTCTGGTCTGCTGCGTCATACTGCTCCCTGCTGTCGTTATACTGCGAAGGGTGAAACGATGCACTTACGGCTTGAGCATCGGGTAATATCTGTGCAAAAGCACTGCCAGTCAGAGGCTCTCACCGGCAGTGTCGCTGATGTCAGTTCGTTACGGAATCAGGTTTAGGGAAACTGAACAGCAAATCACGGTAATATTCGTACTGTTTCTGGCGTAGTTCTATTTCACGGGGTAAGCCTTCGGTGATGGAGCTTGTCAATGTGTCGAATTTGTCCAAGAAAGCAACGATGCGTGCTTGTTCTTCTGGTGAAGGAACTGGAATAATCACTTTTTCAAAGCCTTTGGCATTGATGGCAGAAATTTTCCCCGAAGAGATCGATTTTTTAATCTGATCATGGAAGAAATTTGTTCTTGAGAAGTAGGCCACATACTTAGGGTTCAATGAACTTTTATAGAAAAAACATGCGTCATGAATAACAACATCTTCATCGCCTAACCAGGCTGTCCCACGGCCAATATCTGCAATTGTTTCACCCGCAGAGACAAAAACAACATCACCGCATGAGGCTTTTCTTAACTTGGACGCTAATTCAACAGAGATATACGATTTTGCTCTATTCGCCCAGATGCTGTAATGGGTATACATTTCACCGTAGTGAATACACGGTACTCCCTTGGGAATTATGTCGGCTTTCACAAAGCGCTTGCCTCTTATAAGTGTCCCCATTTCTCCCAACATTTTCCACTCAACTGCCCCCTCATTAAAACTTAGCGACTGCTCACGATAGTAGTTGTACTGTTTTTTACGTGCGGTAAGCTCAGCGGTAAGCTCAGCGGTAAGGGCGGTAAAGGTATCCAGAATCCGGACGATTTCAGCCTGGATGGCCAGCGATTTTTCAGGATTGCCGGGGCTGATTATAGGTATCAAAATCTTCCTAAATCGAGCTTTTGATATATTGAATCGAGTTACACCACTTGCAGTTTTTGATATTTCTGCACGCATGAAATTTGTTCTAAATAGATATTTAGAAAATTCAGGGATTATGTTCACACCCTCATTAAATCTAACCCCAAAGGAAAAGCTATTTAAATAAACGGGCTCGTCAAATTCTGTCGTGATAGAGGATGACATACCTGCTTCCTCAGCAATTTCAGATGAACCAGTAAATAAAACATCACCATACCTCACCCGGTGCTGACTCTCACTTTCACCGATCTTAACGGTATCCACTGGCATTTGGTTAATGTCAACACAACTGAAGATACTTTTATATGAAATATATCTGGCATTTCCACCACCAAAATCAGATTTCGTTTTACCCGTTAGACCACCATAAATTTCAGAAATATCACCTAAAGGCAACCACTCAACCTCAGCCCCATCCAGCAGTTTTTCCAGATAGCTCATCTCACTCATGCCTGCACCTCGCCACCTTCAATCTCAGCCACAATCGCATCGATATCAGTACGGAGTTGGTCAATTCTGGCGACGGTCTTTTTCAGTTCAGCATTCAGTTCAGTGATATTGACAATTTCTCGAGTATCTTTGGCCTCAACGTAACTGCTGACGGACAGGTTGTAGTCATTGGCGGCAACCGCTTCGGCGGTGACAGATTTTGCCAGATGGTCCGTATTGGCTTTGCTGTCGAACAGCACCATGATTTGTGCGATTTGCTCATCGGTCAGGACGTTGTTGTTGGTGTCTTTCTTAAACAGACCACTGGCATCAATGAACTGCACACTGGTGTCGGTTTTATGTTTTGACAGCACCAGTATGTTTACCGCAATCGTGGTGCCGAAGAACAGATTCGGTGCCAATGAAATCACGGTCTCAACGTAGTTATTATCGACCAGATACTGACGAATTTTCTGCTCTGCACCACCGCGATAAAAAATACCGGGGAAGCAGACGATAGCGGCACGACCTCTGGACGACAGGTAGTTAAGCGCATGGAGAACAAAAGCAAAGTCAGCTTTGGATTTTGGTGCCAGAACACCGGCCGGTGCAAAACGGTCATCGTTAATCAAGGTTGGGTCATCGCTGCCTATCCACTTAACGGAGTAAGGCGGGTTAGAAACGATGGCATCAAATGGCTTGTCATCTTTAAACTCTGGAGCCAGCAAGGTGTTACCCAGCTTGATATTGAATTTGTCGTAGTTGATGTTGTGCAGGAACATGTTCATACGCGCCAGGTTGAAGGTTGTATGGTTAATCTCCTGCCCGAAAAAACCGTCTTCAATGATGTGATTATCAAAGTGCTTTTTCGCCTGAAGCAGCAACGAACCTGAACCTGCTGCAGGGTCGTAGATTTTATTGACCTGCTTCTGCCCGTGCATCGCAAGCTGAGCAATCAGTTTAGAGACATGCTGAGGAGTAAAGAACTCACCGCCTGATTTACCGGCATTAGCCGCATAGTTGGAAATCAGAAACTCATACGCATCCCCGAACAGGTCAATCTGATGCTCGTCAAAGTTACCGAGCTTTAACCCCTCAACGCCTTTCAGGACAGCTGCCAGACGGCTGTTCTTGTCTTTAACCGTATTACCCAGTCGGTTACTGGTCGTGTCAAAGTCAGCAAACAGACCTTTAATGTCAGGTTCAGACGGATAGCCGTAAGCCGAACTCTCAATCGCCACGAAGATACTGTTCAGGTCGGCATTCAGGCGGTCATTGGTGTTGGCTTTCGCCGCCACGTTACTGAACAACTGGCTGGGGTAGATAAAATAACCCTTGGTTCTGACCGCATCATCTTTAATATCATCAGTTATGACGCTGTCATCCAGGTCAGCGTATTTCACGCTGTCATCACCTGCTTCAATGTAGCTGGCAAAGTTTTCACTGATAAAGCGATAGAACAGCGCCCCTAACACATATTGCTTAAAATCCCATCCATCCACGGACCCGCGGACATCATTGGCAATAGCCCATATCTGACGATGTAATTCAGCACGTTGCTGCAGACTGGTCATTGATTTTCCTTTAATAATTTATGAGCTGGTTGATAGGTTACAGGACTGCATATGAGGTTAGAGCCACTTTCAGTGGTGGCATCACACGACCAGTGGCCGGGATACCGGGTGACTTAATGATGTTTTTTCCAGAATTCCTGGTACGCCTCGAACAGCTCCCCGTGCTTCATATCGTTGGCCGCAGCAATGGAACGGAACTCACGTTTCAACTCCATATCAATGTATAAGTTAAGTTGTGCCTTACGACCATCAGCGCTTTTCCGGGTAGGATTAAAGCCGTGCTCCGTATCCGCCTGGCTTGGCGGCTCACCTTTGGTATTGCGCGGTTTTGCTGGGATGTTCGCCATAATATCACCTCATAGATAAATATAATTATATTATTATATACTAATGCGTAAGCGTTGTCAGTCGGTCGATCACCCCCTGCACAACATCATCAGCTTTCTGCCGTGGGCCAGGGAAAGGCGACTCCGTAAGAGCAAGCCCTTTATCCTGCGCCTGACTGAACGATGTCAGAAAAGGAATAGCGCCCGGAATGACGGGAACGCCGCAGGGTTGCAGGTATTCCAGTGCCGCACGATATTCACTCTCACTTTCACTTACCCCCGCAAACACCACCGCCATTTTATCTGTCGAATGTCCTTTGTTACGCAGCGCGTTTACGGTCGTAACGGTGGTTCGTAGATCGTCCACGCTAAACCCTGTCGGCAGTACCAGCAAATCGACAATATCAATCAGGCTGAGTAACGATTTCGTGGCATACGCCGCACTGTCGATGACAATCAAATCCCATTGCCCGGATTCAATCTGTTTCTTCGCCTGTGAAACCGTCCCGCACCCCTGAATTGTCACCGGAGGTTCAAAACCATTCCGCAACCGACGTTGCCCCCAGTCCAGGAAAGACCCCTGATCAATATCCATATCCAGCCCAAGAACCCCCCATCCTGCCTTTGTATACTCGGTGGCGATAGCCCGTGACATCGAGGACTTTTTCACCCCACCTTTCCCGTTAGCCAGCGCGATAACAGCGGTCATACCCCCCCCCTATTAAAATATTTTTATAGAAAAATATAGATTTAGTTTGAGTGTAGCGCAGCCACACAAAAGAGTAAATATAAACCTATAACAATATAATTATAGGTTTGCGCATTTTTTTATTCTGCCGCCGTAAGCTCACACCGACACTCACCGCAAAGCAATACAGCGAAGGATTTCGCCCATGCGTTCAGCCCACATTCCGGGCAGGAAAATTTCATGCGGGTGCCAGTACCCTTTACTGGCGGTTTGATCATGACGCTGAGTCATCGGTAACGGCCAGCGAAGTAATCGGGATTCATCGCCAGCTCCGATACGCTGGATTCCCCTGTGAAGCGTTCAGGCGCGAAATAACCAAAGGTGTTACGACTGCGCTGTAACGTAATCAGCAGATCCGGCAGAGCCTTATCAAAGAGCGAAAGATTGAACCAGTCATAATCCTGTTGAAGCTCACTGTATGCCTTAATTGCGGGTTTGATATCGGACATAACACTATTTGGCGGCAATTCATACCGTGACCGAATCCATATTATTATATAATAATATAATAATAAAAAATGATATTATCGACGGTTCGTAGGAAAATGCGGGGGAAATAAAAAGATGTTAAATTTGTTAACTCCATCTGTGTTTTTAACAAAATTTTAACCATGGTATATCGGCGTGTTTGACCGGAAATCACGTATACAAATGACGGCTTGAAGCGAAAAAACAGCGCTAATCGCTATTTGTTATATAAAAATCGTGAATTTAACATAAAAGGCATTTGGCGAACCAAATTTTGGGACTGACCGAAACAAAAAGGCCAGCCCCGGAGGGCTGGTTGTTCAGTACAGGGCAATGACAGGTTTCTTGATGCCGCAGGCGTGAGCGTAGCGGGTCAGTGTGTCGATGCTGGCTTTGGTGATGTTATTTTCCAGGCGGGAAATAACCGGAGGTGTAACTCCCATACGTTCGGCAACCTGCGCTTTTGTCAGGTTGTCATGTTTACGCCATTCCGCAAGTAGCTCTCTGAGCTTCTCCTTGCGTTCTTCTTCCTGCCATGCAGCGCGATATTCATCGTCCTGCATCCACTCGTTATGCAGTTCTTTATGGCTTACCAGTTTCATTAAGTACCTCCGCTAACCGCTTTTTGGCGAGATCGATTTCTTTCGCTGGCGTTTTCTGTGACTTCTTGATGAAAACCCGGAGCATGATGATGGTATTGCCTTTGTGGTATACCCATATTCCCCTGGCTATGTCCGTCCCCATCGTACGGATCTCAAAAAGTCCATCGCCCAGGGGCTTTGTGTCCGGTTCCCGCAGTAATCGGGCGTCATACTCCAGTTTGCCGATGAGACGGTCAAACTTCACCCTGATTTTTACGGGTAATGCTGTGGCTTCTTCCCTGGCTTCCGGGTGATAAACAACGCTAAACATGTGACCTCCCATTTCTATTAATATTAACCTATAGGCTAATTTCAGGCAAGGTAAAATTAACCTGTAAGCTAATTTTGTTGGCAGTTATCGCGGCTACCCGGTCACTACCCTGTTAGCGTGAGTTTTCGTTCCACTGAGGAACGGGGGTTGATGCGCGTCAGCGCATGTAAGGCGGCAGGATGAAATGACAGGTAGCACCGAGGGTTAGCCGCCGATACCAATGAGGGATCGAAAGGGATCGCCTATCCATCCCTTTACCCTGCAAAGCCATGCTCCGCTAAAAGCGGCTCAGAGGCTTCTGTGCGCGGTCGGAGTGGTCACAACAAGGCGAAGCCGCAGTTGGGGCGTATCTCCGCGTTAGCGGGTCGTGAGAGCCGCTTACGAGCGTGTTAGCAAAGCGTTCAGCGATATTTGCTGACGCATCCGGCGTGGCCGGATTTGTCCAATCCCTCGACGGCTAACAGGCGAGCTGTTAGCCCTCTCACGATTCCGTTCCGAATGCCCCGCGCTTTAGCGTGGGGAGCTACTTTTGAGGCGCTCGCGCCGATGCTGTTCGGTTATCCACTTTTTAAAGGGGATAACAGTAATGTCTTTTATTTTTTGGTTTATCTTTTAATACGTAAGTAATTAAAAGATAAACCAAAAGAGTAATTGCGCCATATCGTTTGCACTTCATTATCACTTACCCACAAGCTATACAGCAGTTGTGGGGGGCTACGCCGGAACCGCCGAAAAATCCGTCATTCCTGTAGGCGGGATGGGTTGGATTTCGGAAATTATTGTACGTTAAGGCTGTTTTTTGTACTGCGACTTGTTACGGATGTGCAGAATCCCCGCCAGCTAAGGCGGTAGTTTGTGGAGGTCAGGCAAAGGTTGGTGAGTAGTATTCCTGTTTGCGCTGGCGAGCTGCGTCACGCCTCGCTTTCATCCTGGCTAATCCGGCTGCGGCCTTGCGCGTCCAGTTTTCAACCCTGATTGCGATTAACCTCACATCCCCGGATGATATGATTTCATTGGGGTCGGCCTTAAGTAGCCTGGCGCGTTCCCGGTAGACCTGTTTCAGAGGAACGCCGAGAATGGCAAAGAAATCCTCTGTTACCTCAATGTGCTTACAGGCACAACGGGCGTCATAAGGATTGAAGGCTGCTTTCTCTGTGATAATCGCATTAAGCCAGACCAGGCGATCACATCCGCGACTAGCGCGTGAGCTTTGTTGTTTACCTTTTGGCGATTCGCTACGCGTCGTAAGGCCAGCCCGTTCGGCTAACGTCTCCAGGTTATGCCGGGTTTGCCAGTCTCTTAAATCCAGATCGTCAAAGATGGCCAGCATCAGCTCGCAGAGTGTTTCGATACCGTATTTATTGGCCTCGTTGACCCAATACCGGTTGTGTCGGATGCGTCTGCGGAGTTCGGCCTTGATCTTGATGCGTCCGGCTTCGGTCGCCAGCGACTTAATCCACCGATTGAGGAACCGACGACGCCTGCGCGAGGCAACGTTATAACAGGGGCTTTGCTTTGCGATGCCCGTAGGTGAAGCAGGTGATTTGAGAGAAAGACTCTTATCAGTCACACCCGCCCGCACTTATGGCGGTGTAAGGGGGTTGTGTTAGGTTATGCATTTGCTATAATCCTTCACAGGCCAGCGCCTGCTTTTGACCCCCTGATATCTGACGATTCCGCCAAGTTTCTGACAGATTTCGGGGGGTTTCTGCATTCAGGGGTTGAGCTTTCGCTTTCCCCCTTCCCTGGACGCTATTACCGGGAACGTCCCACCCGTATGAATACTGTAAACGTCAGTAAATTACCACGCCGTTACATTAGGATCAATTATCTCGCCAAAGATCCCGAAAAAAGCAACTCTGTTTTCTTACCAAAAATCATGAAGTTGTATGAATCTCAATAACATTGAGACTATAAATAGGGGTCGTCTCAGAAAACGGAAAATAAAGCACGCTAAGCCGGTTGCAGCGGCCGTAGCGGCCTGAACTTGCCCGCGCCGATCTTGGCGCTGCTGCGCCAGAGGTAATCGCCGGTCAGGTTGATGTGCTCCCAGCCGAGCGGCGACAGGTACTGCAACAGGCCGTCATCGACGGCTTGACCGTGGCCACGCAAGGCGTTCGCGGCCCGCTCCAGATAGACCGTGTTCCATAGCACGATGGCCGCCGTCACCAGGTTGAGGCCGCTGGCCCGGTAGCGCTGCTGCTCGAAGCTGCGGTCGCGGATTTCCCCCAGGCGGTTGAAGAACACGGCGCGGGCCAGCGCGTTGCGCGCCTCGCCTTTGTTCAGCCCGGCATGCACGCGGCGGCGCAGCTCGACGCTTTGCAGCCAGTCCAGGATGAACAGCGTGCGCTCGATGCGCCCCAGCTCGCGCAGGGCCACGGCCAGGCCGTTCTGGCGTGGGTAGCTGCCGAGTTTCCGGAGCATCAGCGAAGCCGTCACCGTGCCCTGCTTGATCGAGGTGGCCAGCCGTAGGATTTCGTCCCAATGGGCGCGGACGTGCTTGATATTGAGCGTGCCGCCGATCATCGGTTTCAGCCCGTCATAGGTGGCGTCGCCCTTCGGGATGTAGAGCTTGGTGTCGCCCAAGTCGCGGATGCGCGGCGCGAAGCGGAAGCCCAGCAGGTGCATCAGACCAAAGACGTGATCGGTGAAGCCTGCCGTATCGGTGTAGTGCTCCTCGATGCGCAGATCGGATTCGTGGTACAGCAGGCCGTCGAGCACGTAGGTCGAGTCGCGCACGCCGACGTTCACGACCTTGGTGTGGAACGGCGCGTACTGGTCGGAGATGTGGGTGTAGAACGTCCGCCCAGGGCTGCTGCCGTATTTCGGGTTGATGTGGCCCGTGCTCTCGGCCTTGCTGCCGGTACGGAAGTTCTGGCCATCCGACGATGACGTGGTGCCGTCGCCCCAGTGCTCGGCGAAGGGATGCCGGAATTGTGCGTTGACCAGCTCGGCCAGCGCCGTCCCGTAGGTTTCGTCGCGGATGTGCCAGGCTTGCAGCCAGGCCAGCTTGGCATAGGTCGTGCCGGGGCACGACTCGGCCATCTTGGTCAGGCCCAGGTTGATCGCGTCGGCCAGGATCGTGGTCAGCAGCAGGTTCTTGTCCTTGGCCAGGTCGCCCGATTTCAGGTGCGCGAAGTGCCGGGTAAAGCCCGTCCACTCATCCACCTCCAGCAGCAGTTCGGTGATCTTGACGTGCGGCAGGATCATCGCCGTCTGGTCGATCAGCGCTTGCGCGGTGTCGGGCACCGCCGCATCGAGCGGCGTGATCTTCAGGCCGGATTCCGTGATGATGGCGTCTGGCAGCTCGTTGGCCTGCGCCATGCGGTTTGCGGTGGCGAGCTGCGTTTCCAGCAGCGTCAGCCGCTCGTGCAGGTACTGGTCACAGTCGGTGGTCACGGCCAGCGGCAATTCGCTGGTCTGCTTGAGGCTGGCGAACTTCGCGGGCGGCACCAGGTAGTCCTCGAAGTCCTTGAACTGCCGCGAACCCTGCACCCAGATGTCGCCCGAGCGCAGCGAGTTCTTGAGTTCCGACAGTGCGCACAGCTCGTAGTAACGCCGGTCGATACCGGCGTCGGTCATCACCAACTTCTGCCAGCGCGGCTTGATGAAGTTGGTCGGTGCATCGGCGGGCACCTTGCGGGCGTTGTCGCTGTTCATGCCGCGCAGCACCTCGATGGCATCGAGCACGTCCTTGGCGGCAGGCGCGGCCCGCAGCTTGAGCACGTCGAGAAATTCCGGCGCGTAGCGGCGCAGCGTGGCGTAGCTCTCGCCGATGCGGTGCAGGAAATCGAAGTCATCGGGCTGCGCGAGCGTCTGCGCCTCGGTGACGCTCTCGGCGAAAGCGTCCCAGGACATGACAGCCTCAATGGCGGCGAACGGATCGCCGCCATTCTGCTTGGCCTCGATCAGCGCCTGCCCGATGCGGCCGAACAGCCGCACCTTGGCATTGATCGCCTTGCCGGACGCCTGGAATTGCTGCTGATGCTTGTTCTTGGCGGCATTGAACAGCTTGCCCAGGATGCGGTCGTGCAGGTCGATGATTTCGTCGGTGACGGTGGCCATGCCCTCGATTGCCAGCGCCACGAGCGTGGCGTAGCGCCGCTGAGGCTCGAACTTGGCCAGGTCGGCGGGCGTCATCTGGCCACCCTCGCGGGCGATCTTGAGCAGCCGGTTCTGGTGAATAAGCCGATCGATGCCGGAAGGCAGGTCGAGCGCCTGCCAGGCTTTGAGGCGTTCGATGTGTTCGAGCATGTGCCGCGAGTTCGGCTTGGCCGGGGACTGGCGCAGCCAGGCCAGCCAAGTGGTCTTGCCGTTGTCGCGGCGTTTGAGCAGATCGTCGAGGCGGCGGCGATGTGCGTCCGACAGCGGTTCGGCCAAGGAGTCGTAGATGCGCCGGTTGGCGCGGGTGATCGCTTCGGCACAGACGCGCTCGACAACATCCAGCGTCGGCAAGATGATGTGTTGGTGTCGCAGAGCGTCGAGGACGCTGCTGGCCAACACGATGCCCTTGTCGGTCTGCAAGGCCAAGTCGGTCGTGGCATGGACAGCCTGCCGATAGTGCGCCAGGCCGAACGGCTCCATGCCCAGGTACGTCCGCAGTTCGAGCAGGTGTTCGCGCCGGGTTTCCTCCCGCTCGGCATACTGCGGCCAACACGTCGCGTCGAGTCGCAGTTGCCGTCCGATCCATTGCAGCAGAGGAACCGGCACGACGGCATCGGGCAGTAGGCCCTGACCGGGGAAGCGCAGTAAGCACAACTGCACCGCGACACCCAGGCGGTTGGCGTCGCCACGCCGCTGGCGGATCAGTGACAGGTCGGGCTCGCTGAACGTGTAGTGCCGGATGAGTTCGTCTTGGGTATCTGGCAACGCCAACAGACTGTCGCGCTCGGCGGCGGAGAGGATCGAACGGCGGGGCATGCGGTTTCCTTCTTGAAAACGTTGGTTTGTGACAAGCCCGCCAAGGCAGCCGGCGCGGCACGGGAAATCAAGGCATTGCGATTCTCAAAAATAGTTCTTGAAATTCTATTCTTGATTCCATACACTCTCAACGAGTTTCGATAAGAAAGGATGCCCATGCGACCGTCTGTTGTGCTTGACATGAAGCGAAACGCAGTGCGTGAAGTGGTAGGCCGTTTCCGCACCGCGAACCCACGCGTTTTCGGTTCGGTGCTGCATGGCACCGACCGCGATGGCAGCGACATCGATCTGCTGGTCGATGCGCTGCCTGGTGCAACACTGTTTGATCTGGGCGGCCTGCAAGACGAGTTGGAATCGCTGCTCGGCCTCCACGTCGATCTGCTGACCCCCGGCGACCTGCCGCCGAAATTCCGGGCCAAGGTGCTCGCGGAGGCGCAGCCGGTATGAGCGAGAACCATCGACTACCCGACTACCTCGACCACATCCAGCAGGCCGCAGCCGATGCCTGCGGCTTCGTGGAGGGCTTGGCCAAGGAGGACTTTCTTGAGGACAAGCGCACCCAGCAGGCCGTCATCATGAGCCTCATCATCATCGGCGAGGCCGTCACGAAGGTGATGGATCGCTATGCCGAGTTCGCCCAGGCGCACGGGCAAGTGCCGTGGCGCAATATGCGCGGCATGCGCAACCGCATCGCCCACGGCTACTTCGACATCAACCTCGATGTGGTGTGGGACACCGTGCAGGCAGCACTACCTGAGTTGCTCAAGCAACTGCCCGCCGTGCGTCAGGATGCTGACGACGAAGACTGCAACGACTATGGGATGGAACCATGACGGAATCATGAAAGCCATCAGCGAGCGGCTGGAGCAACGCGAGAAGCAGGGCCTCGTTATCGCTTGTATCGCCGACATCTTCTCCGCGTAGGCCCTTGGCTCTGGCGTGTAAAAGAGTTTCCGTATACGTATGAAATGGAGGTTGTCACTATGTCTATTGCAGCAAGAATATTTGCGATTTCGGAGTTTGCCCGCCCATCTGATGGCGAGCCTATTCGATCGGTGGTGCTTGAAACTGAAGAGTCCACAATCGTTGTTTGGCATGTTCGTCCAGGGCAAGAAATTGCCGCTCACGTTCATCCCCACGGTCAAGACACTTGGACTGTTCTTTCTGGTTCTGCCGGTTACTACCAAGGAAGCGGTGTGGTTACCAAGCTCCAGGCCGGAGAAATTGCCGTAGCGAAACCTGGGCAGGTTCACGGAGCCATGAACACCGACTCGAAGGAATCCTTCATTTTCGTTTCCGTCGTGGCTCCAGGCAATGCTGGCTTTGCCTTGGCTGAAAAATGATTGACCGGGCGCGAGACAAGCCATGTTGATCGGCTATGCGCGCGTCTCGACGCAGGATCAGAATCTTGAACTGCAACGCGAAGCCTTGACCAAGGCTGGATGCCAGAAGGTCTTTGAGGACAAGGTGAGCGGCACGCGGGCCGACCGTCCAGGCTTGGCCAAGACGCTCGAAATGCTGCGCGAGGGTGACACCCTGGTGGTTTGGAAGCTGGATCGCCTGGGGCGCAGCGTCAAACAATTGGTCGATCTGGTCGGCGAACTGCACAAGCAGGGCGCCCAGTTCAAGAGCCTGACTGACGCCATCGACACCGGAACGCCCTCTGGCCGGTTCTTCTTCCACGTCATGGCCAGCCTCGCCGAAATGGAACGAGAGCTGATCGTCGAGCGTACCCGCGCCGGATTGGATGTCGCTCGTCAGCTTGGCCGCAAGGGCGGTCGCAAGCCCAAGATGACCGGGAGCAAGATCGAGTCAGCCAAGAAGCTGCTGGCCAGCGGTGTGCCACCCAAGGACGTTGCCAAGAACCTCGGCGTGTCCGTTCCTACGCTGTATCGCTGGGTTCCAGCATCGACGCACGCTTAGCGTACGATTTTTAATGAGATGGTCACTCCCTCCTTCCCGGTACTATGCTGAGGACAGGCTTTCAT